>OCTX012273021.1_pt1 | contig 17906 bp, 13 predicted proteins | sample 1539691 | NCBI WGS metagenome assembly OCTX01 (sample SAMN02144231, study PRJEB22623) | gut metagenome | biome: sheep rumen | host: Ovis aries | place: New Zealand | reverse complement strand
ACGGGTGGAGCATCCGACGAAGGGATTGTTTATTAGAAATGGTAAAAAGGTAATTATTTTATGAAGAAGGTATTATTAGCCGCAGCGCTCTTGGGCGGGATGCTCACTGGCTGCACAAACAAAGAACAAACTAAAGCGGAAGAAAATATGACGACACTAAATTTGACACAAGAATGGGACAAGGTGTTCCCATTGAGCGAGAAAGTGAACCACCGTAAGGTGACGTTTGAAACACAGTATGGCCTGACACTGGCTGCAGATCTCTATACGCCAAAGGATGCCGAAGGTAAGTTGGCTGCTATCGCTGTCAGTGGTCCTTTCGGAGCCGTCAAGGAGCAGTGTAGCGGACTCTATGCCATGAAGATGGCAGAGCGTGGTTTCGCGGCTTTGGCCTTCGACCCTTCTTACACTGGTGAAAGTAGCGGTGAGCCTCGTCGCACAGCTTCGCCCGATATCAATACCGAGGATTTTATGGCTGCCGTCGATTTCTTGTCGAAGCAGGACAATGTAGATGCCGAGAGGATTGGTATCATCGGCATCTGCGGTTGGGGTGGCATCGCCCTGAATGCGGCAGCTGCCGATACACGTATCAAGGCTACTGTTGCCTCAACGATGTACGACATGACCCGCGTCAGTGGCAACGACTATAAAGATGCTTCCGACAACGAAGAGGCGCGTCATAAGAACCGTGAGAATCTCTCGAGACAGCGCCTTGCTGACCCTGGTGCGATGGCTGGTGGCGTGCTCGACACCGTACCCCCACAGGCACCTCGTTTCGTCCACGACTACTTCGACTACTATAAGACCCCACGCGGCTATCACAAGCGGTCAGGCAACTCAAACGACGGCTGGCGCGTCATCGGAACCCAGGCATACGCCAACAGCCGCTTCCTCTACTACATCAACGAGATTCGTTCTGCCGTTCTCGTGATGCACGGTGCCGACGCCCACTCTCGCTACTTTGGTGAGGCTGCCTATCACTATATGGTGGAGGGTAAGGCCGAGGGTTACAAGTTCGTTGGCGAACCAAATCCCAACCCCGAGAACAAGCAACTGCTCATCATCCCCGATGCCTCACACTGCGACCTCTACGATGGTGGTTACGAGGAAAAGGCAGGCAAAGGTCAGCCCAAGAACATGATTCCTTGGGATAAACTTGCAGACTTCTTTGCCCAGATGAAGTAGCCAAAATTCTTAAAAAATGATAAGTCCCAAGGCAATTTGCTTCTGCTTTGGGACTTTTTCGTATCTTTGCTCCCAATATCTCGGATTATTGGCAAAAAGAGAAAGAAATGGAAAAGAAAGTACTAATTGCGCTTGTTGTATTGGTAAACATGGTATATGTATGCCAGGCACAGAATGCTGTCGTCAAGATGTTTCCTGAAAATGGAGCAACTAATGTGACGCCCGTACCTTATTTATATAGGACACAACATATCACAAACCGCAACACCAAAGCCGGAACCCCCTCCGGTATAAATGCCTGGGATACGGGCCACTATCAGCTTGACATTATCGGCGGGTTCTCTGACGGTTTCCATTTCTATCCCATCATCCCCCACGGCAAACAGCTGACCATCTACCTGCATCACAATATGCTGGAATATGGTCATGCGTATTATGTCATCATCGATAAAGGCATCATCAGTGGCTTTGAAGGCATAAAGGGGAAAAAGGGCTGGACATTTCGCACAAAAGATAAGGCCCCCGACACCAACCAGCGACTACTGACGGTATCGGCAGACGGCAATGGTGACTTTTCTACCGTTCAGGGAGCGATGGACTTCATTCCCGATTCTGTTGCAACTGCTCAGGAAGGCTATCGGGTGTTTGTGAAGAATGGTGACTACGAGGAACTAGTGTACTTCCGCAACAAACGTTTTGTCACCATCGAGGGTGAAAGTCGCGATGGTGTCTTGATCCATTATAAGAACATACCCTCATACGGATGGGGCAAGATTGACGACGGTGCCAAGACAGCGAACATCCTTGAGTTTAACAGCCACGATGCGGATAACCAACCCATCGACACATCAAAAAGGAATCCGCTGATGCGCCAACTCGACCCAATCCGCGATGCCGAACTCATTGGAAGGTATTCTGATAGTCATTGGGTTTTAGGTTTTTGATAAACAATCCTAAAATTCGATGCTATTAGTGCACATTTATGGCAATAATTGATAACTTTGCACAGTTTTAGATATAAATATAATGATCAGAAAGGCAAATAAAAACGACATCGGGCGCATCATTGAATTGCTGCACCAAGTAAATATGGTGCATCACGAGATACGCCCAGACCTATTCAAGTCCTACACAACCAAATACAATGAACAAGAACTCGAAGCTTTGCTCGATAATGACAGTAAACCCATTTTCGTATACGACGATGGCGAAGTTCTAGGGCATGCCTTCTGCCAGATAACTGACGTTAAAAGCCACAAGTTGCTGCAGGATGCCAAGACCCTGTATATTGATGATATTTGTGTAGACGAAAAGGCTCGCGGCAAACATGTTGGAAAGGCTCTTTATGAGTTCGTACGTGATTACGCCAAGTCAATAGGTTGTTACAATATAACCCTTAATGTCTGGGAGGGTAATGACCCTGCGCTCAGTTTCTACAAGAACATGGGCATGAAAGTTCAGAAAACAGGAATGGAAGAAATCATTTAGTCATGAAAAAAATAATTATGATACTCATGGCAACTGTTTTGGTAGGCAGTTGCGGACAGAAAAAGGACCAAAGCGAGAAAGCTCCAACGAGAGTGAAGACACAGGTGGTGTCGCCTGGTCTGGTAGATAATGCACAAACGTATGTGGGTATCGTGGAGGAAAACGAGGCTACGGCAGTAAGTTTTACCGGGATGGGCGTGGTCAAACGAATGCTGGTAAATGAAGGACAGGCTGTGAGCCGAGGTCAGTTGATTGCAGAGATGGACGATACGCAAGCCCGCAACTTGCTCGCTGGTGCCGAGGCTCAGATGACTCAGGCCAACGATGCACTGGAACGCTTCAAGATGCTACACGACAACGGCTCGTTGCCCGAGGTGCAGTGGGTGGAGATACAGAGTAAGGTGGCACAGGCTAAGTCGCAACTGGAAGTGGCTAAGAAGAACCTTGCTGATTGCCGTCTTACAGCCCCTGTTGGAGGTATCATCGGTAAGAAACTGGTGGGAGCTGGCGAAACGGCATTACCCTCTCAGGCAGTCGTAAACATTCTCGACATCTCAACCGTCAAGGTGAAAGTATCTGTACCAGAAGCAGAGATTGGAAGTATTCATGTCAACACCCCCACTAGCATTAAGGTGGAAGCCATCGACGGCAGTTATCAGGGTGGCAGGATAGAGAAGGGCGTCGAGGCCGATGCCCTCACCCATACATACGATATCCGAATCAATGTTGCCAATAACGGCAGGAAACTGTTGCCAGGCATGGTGGCCAGTGTCCGCTTCGTTTCGGAAGGTTCACAAGCCATCAGCAGCAAGATGATTCCAGTGACTACGGTCCAGAAAAAGGCCGATGGAAGTCTGTTTGTCTGGACAGTAGATCAAAAGAAAAAGACAGCCCATCGTAACACAGTTACTATCGGCCAGACACAGGGTAACTATGTGCTTGTTATCGATGGCTTGAACATGGGCGACCGTATTGTGACTGAGGGATATCAGAAACTCAGCGAAGGAACAAAAGTGGCGTATTAGTGGAGAGTTGAGAGATTAGAGCTATGAAAGAAAAGATGAACTGGCTCAAGTGGCCATTGGAACATTACTCGATATCGCTGCTTATCATCTGCATCCTGTTTGTGCTGGGTATCTTCGGTATGTGGGATATGCCCAAGGACGAGTTCCCCCACGCGACGATCCGTCAGGGTGTAGTCGTAGCGGTATATCCTGGTGCTACGACAGAAGAAGTGGAGCAACAGGTGGCACGGCCACTGGAGCGATACATCTTTACCTTTGGTGAGGTAAACCGTGTGAAGACCACCACCACATCGCAGAACGGCATGTGTATCGTGATGGTGAAGCTGAACGACAATGTAAATAACAAAGATGAGGTCTGGAGCAAGATCAAGCACGGACTGAACGGTTTCAAGCCCCAATTACCAAGTGGAGTACTGGCTATTGTAGTAAACGATGACTTCGGCAACACCTCTGCCCTGCTTATCGCCATCGAGAGCGATCAGCGCAGCTATCGTGAACTGAAAGAATACAGCGACGATCTCTCCGACCGTCTGCGCCGCATTCCTTCTGTAGCGAATGTAAAACTGTTTGGTGAGCAGAAGGAGCAGATTTCACTCTATATCGATCGTCAGCGACTTCAAGCTTACGGCATTGGTCAGCAGATGCTCTTCTCTCGTCTTCAGGCTCAGGGCATCACAACGATAGCCGGCAGCATCAGCGATGAAGACCAACAGGTGCCCATTCATGTGGAGGCTCAGGAGAAATCCGAGGAGGAGATAGCCAATCAGATTATCTTCAGCGACCCTGCCAGCGGCAAGGTGGCCCGTGTAAGAGATGTGGCCCGCGTGGTGAGGGAATACGAACCGATGTCGAGCCGTATCGAGCAGGACGGTCATCCTTGTGTGCTACTATCGATGGAGATGACACCGGGCAACAATGTGGTGCAGTATGGTCAGGAGGTAGATAAGGTTCTCGATGAGTTTCGCATGAACGAACTCCCTGAGGATGTGAATGTTACACGTATTGCCGACAAGCCTAAGGTGGTGGCAATGAGCGTAAGTGACTTCTTGCGTGATCTGCTCATCTCCATGTTGATTATCATCCTTGTGATGATGGTGTTGTTCCCTTTACGCTCTGCCATCGTAGCAGCCATCACCATCCCATTGACAACCTTCGTCTCCGTATCCATGATGTATATGGCTGGCATTGAACTGAATATTGTGACCTTGGCGGCACTCATTGTGGTCTTGGGAATGGTGGTTGACAATGCCATCGTGGTCATCGACGGCTATTTGGAGTATCTTGGCAAGGGATACGAGCCCAAGAAGGCGGCCATCGACTCTGCCAAGCAGTATTTCATGCCAATGCTCTTAGCCACCATCTGTATCTGCGCCATCTTCTATCCCTTCCTCATCACGATGAAGGGTATGTTCCACGACTGTCTGGAAGACTTCCCCATTACCATTACCATCAATCTGATGGTGTCGCTCCTCCTTGCCGTGACGGTGATTCCGTTCCTGGAAACACGTATCATCAAACCTGATAAGGTGAATACCAATGGCAATGCAATTACCAACTGGGTACAGCAGACTTATGACAAGGTGCTTGACTTCACTTTCGCCCATCCCTGGGTGACCATTGGTAGCGGCATAGCTGTAATCCTGTTGTCTTTACTCATTGCCCCAACACTGAAGATTCGCTTGTTCCCCTTTGCCGATCGCGACCAGTTTGCAGTAGAAATATACCTTCCCGATGGTAAGGGAATGGCAGAGACCGAATTGGTAGCTGACTCTGTGCAGCATGTCTTGGAGAAAGATGAGCGCATCACGGGTATCACAGGCTTCATCGGTTGTTCATCACCCCGTTTCATGGATGCCTATGCCCCCCAGATGGCAGGTAAGAACTATGCACAGTTCATTGTAAATACCAAGAGCGACAAGGCTACTCTCGAACTGCTCTCAAAGTACCAGCCCATGCTAGGTGAAACCTTCCCCAATGCCTACGTGAAATTCAAGCGGCTGGACTACTTGGAGGTACCCGAGTTGGAATACCGTTTCTATGGCGACAATCTCGATTCGTTGCATGTCGTGGCGGAGCGGTTGATGGAGCGGATGAGGGAGATGCCGGAACTGGAATGGGTACACACTGACTATTTCCAACCCTACCCCGTTATCAACGTAACCCTCGACCCCGTAACATCAGCCCAATTGGGCATCACTCGCACCACAGCTCAGTTGGCACTGAGTGCCACCTCCAGCGACCTGCGTGTGGGACAGATTTGGGAGGGCAACTATGAACTGCCTATCGTGGTGAAGGACGATGCCGACATGACGTTCTCCGACATTGCGAACCTGGGCATTGCGTCACCCATGTCAATTGTTTCCTCTGGTGTTCAGCAGACAAATAGTACGGTGCCTCTTCGCCAGATAGCAAAGGTAGGACCCAAATGGAGCGAGAGTCGCATCCTGCATCGTGGCGGTGAGCGTTGCATCACCGTAACGGCACAGTTCATCCAAGGTGTCTTTACTGCACCTGTCGAAAAGGAAATCGCCCGCATCATGCAGGAGGAGATAGAATTACCTCAGGGTGTTCGCTCAGAGGTTGGCGGTGAGATAGAATACGGCGACGAGGCCCTGCCACAGATTTATGGCGGTATCATCATCGCTATGATTATCGTATTCTTCTTCCTTCTGTTCAATTTCAAGAAATATGGCATTACAACCATCTGCATGGTGGCTCTTGCCCTGATGACTCCAGGTGCACTTATCGGCTTGGGACTGATGAATCGTGCTCTCGGCCTAACGTCCATCTTCGGCCTCATTACCTTAATGGGAATGATTATGCGTAACGAGATTCTTATCTTTGAACATGCCATCGACCTCATCAATAAATATGTGGCTGAGCATGGTGACTGGACGGTAGATCGCAAGGCCTACAACGAGGCTGTTCGTCAGGCAGCCTACGATGCCGGTAAGCGTCGCATGGTACCCATCTTCCTCACAACGGCAACGACTGCCGTTGGTGTGGTGCCGATGATCATTGCCCAGAGTTCGTTCTGGATGCCTGTAGGGGTGACCATCTTCGCTGGTGGTATCGGCTCGCTTATCATGGTAGTCACCATGTTGCCTGTCATCTATTGGAAGGTAAGTACGAAATGAAGGTATCATAGTAAATAGGTATAAATGAAAAAGATATTATCCATCATAGCTTTGGGCTGTAGCATTTCAGTCTCTGCCCAGACATACACGTTAGAGCAGTTAAAAGACGCAGCTCTCCGCAACAACATCACCGTCCGTAATGCCCAGCGTAGTGTAGAGGCCGCCCAACAGCAGCGTAAGGAGGCTTTCACCAAGTATTTCCCCAATGTCAGCGGCACCGGACTCTGGTTTAATGCCAACAAAGGGATGGCGCAGACCACCATCAATCCCTCCGAAGTCATGTCGCCTGAGATGGGAGCATCGCTCGCACAGATATTTCCTCCCGAGGCGCTTGCTGCTTTGGCCAACCCCATCAGCATCTCAATGATGAAAAACGGCACCATCGGCTCACTGATGGCATTGCAGCCAGTCTTCGCTGGTGGTCAGATTATCAATGGCAACAAACTCGCCAAAGTGGGTGAGGATGTCAGTCGTCTACAACTGCAACTCTCTGAAAACGAGGTAGAAAAGACGACCGAGCAGTATTTCTGGCAATTAGCATCACTACAGGAGAAGATGAAGACCATCAACGCTGTTGATACCCTGTTGGCTGATATTCATAAAGATGTGGATGTGGCCGTACGTGCTGGTGTTGCCATGCGCAACGACTTGTTGCAAGTACAATTGCGCCAAAACGATGTAGAGAGTCAGCGCCTGAAACTACAGAACGGCATCAGCATCGTCCGTATGCTCTTGGCTCAGTATTGTGGACTGGACCAAACGGAGTTTACGTTGGACTATCAAACTGAACTATCATCTCCTCTGCCACAAAAACAAGACCATAGTCAAGCATTGTTAGGTACAGCCGAATACCAGCTTCTTGGCAAGCAAGTAGAGGCTACCAGCCTACAAAAGAAGATGACCGTTGGTCAGAACCTCCCCTCCGTCGCCGTGGGTGCTGGCTACAACTACCATAATCTATTGGAAAACGACCACACCTTCGGTATGGTGTTTGCGACTGTAAGCGTACCTATTACCGACTGGTGGGGCGGCTCTCACGCCATCAAGCGCAAGAAGATAGAATACCAGAAAGCCGTCGATGAGCAGCACGACAAGGCCCAATTGTTACAGATTCGCATGCAGAATGCCTGGAACAACGTTGAAGAGGCGCGCCAACAGCTCGACATCGCCAAGCGTAGTATCGAGCAGGCTGAAGAGAACCTCCGCCTGAACCGCAACTTCTACCGTGCCGGAACATCCAAGATGAGCGACCTGCTCGAGGCACAACTGCTTTACCAGCAGTCACTCGACCGCCGTACCGATGCCTATGCCGACTATCAGAACAAACTGCTTGAGTATCGTCAGGCTACAGGCCAATAATAATATAAGGTGGTTATTTGATAGGCTCCATGTGGAGGGTGACATGCGTCGTTGGACCGAATCGCTCCTTCAGTTTTCGTTCGATGGTCGTAGCACGCTCATGAACGGCATTTAACGATAACTGTCCGTCCATCCTCACATGGGCTTCTATGGCTATACGATTACCGATGCGACGGGTACGCAGATTATGAGGATGCTGGACATCGTCGAACGACTGGATAATCTGAATAATCTCTTGCTCCGTTTCTGCTGACAATGAACTCTCCGTGAGTTCGTTGATGGTTGTTTTAAGCAACACGTAAGCCACTCTTACCAACATAAGTCCCACCACAATGGAAGCCAGCGGATCAAGCACATTCCAACGCTGCCCTAGCCAGATGGCCAAACCAATACCCAGGGCGGCACCTATCGATGAGAGGGCATCGCTGCGATGATGCCAGGCATTGGCAATCATCACCTGTGAGTCGAGTTCCCTGCCTCTTCGTGCTGTATACTGATAGAGCAGTTCCTTAATCGTTATCGACAGCAATGCTGCCCAAAGCGCTATCCAACCTGGAGCTTCGAGCTGTTCACCATTCAGCCAAGCCATCAGTTTCATAATGCCTACTACCACAATGCCCGTTGCCGCTGCCACTAAGGCAAGACCTATCAGAAACGAGGCAATGGTTTCAAACTTGCCATGCCCATAGTCGTGCGACTGGTCTTGCGGTTTGGCGCTGACGTTCACAAATACCAGGACCAGTAGATCCGTCACGAAGTCCGACAAAGAATGAACGGCATCTGCTATCATAGCCGAGCTGTTGCCCAGCACACCAGCTATAAACTTAAAGGTAAGCAGCGCAGCATTGCCTGCACTACCCACCAGCGTTACCTTATATATCTCTTTCTCCCTATTCATCATTATCTAAAGAAAAAATCGCCAAGTATTAATACTTAGCGATCTTCTGTGTTGGGGTACTCGGACTCGAACCAAGAATGACAGGACCAGAATCTGTAGTGTTACCATTACACCATACCCCAATTCCGCGCTCAACAGAACATCCTTATTCCGTTTTGCGGGTGCAAAGGTACTACTTTTTCTGTAAACGCCAAAACTTTTCGGGTATTTTTTATCAAAAAAGCCCATTTTTCCCTAATTTATTTTGATTTTCGCTCAATTTACAGTACCTTTGTCGAGGATTTCACATAATTATATTTAATGAAAGAACTGGTAAAGACAATTACAGAAGCCATACAAGAAAAAAAAGGCAGCAATATCGTGATTGCTGACCTGAAGAAAATAGAAGGTACAATCTGTCAGTACTTCATCATCTGCACAGGCAACTCCCCTACTCAGGTGGAGGCTATCGCTGAGTCTGTAGGCGACATGGTACGTGAGCGCTTGAAAGAGAAGCCTGCCCATGTGGTAGGACTCGAGAATGCCATGTGGGTGGCTATGGACTATACAGACGTGCTGGTACATATCTTCCTGCCCGACGTCAGGGAGTATTACGACCTGGAGCACTTGTGGGAAGATGCCACGCTGACAAACATTCCCGATTTGGACTAAACAAGAAAACAGATATAAAGAGATAATGGATAAGAATCAGATACCCAACAAAGACGGAAACGGGCCTAAGATGAATATGCCCCGTTTCAACATGAACTGGATCTATATCATTGCCATTGTGGCGCTGGGCTTGCTCTACCTTTCAAGCGGAGGTGCCGAGAACAGCAGCATCGGCAAGAATGCTTCGTACTCGGACTTCAAGGAGATGGTCAATCACGGCTATGCCTCGAAGATCGTCGTGAACAAGAGCCAGAGCCTCATCAAGATGTATGTCAAGCCGGAACATATCCGCGACGTCTTCCACCAGAGTGCCCAGCAGACGGGCAAGGATCCGTATGTGGAAGTAGAGTTCGGCTCTATCGATCAGGTTGAGGAGTTTGTAAACACGGCCAAGGAAGAAAAGACGTTTACTGGCGATCTCGTCTTCGAGAACCGCAAGGAGAACGATATGTTCAACATGTTGTTCTACAATCTCCTGCCTATCTTCGTACTTGTAGGTCTTTGGATTTTCTTCATGCGCCGCATGGGTGGCGGCGGCATGGGTGCTGGAGGCGGTGTCTTCAGCGTTGGCAAGTCGAAGGCAAAGATGTACGAAAAGGGCGGCGATCTGGGTATCACGTTCAAGGACGTAGCAGGTCAGGCTGGTGCCAAGCAGGAGATTCAGGAGATTGTCGACTTTCTGAAGAACCCGCAGAAATATACCGATCTGGGAGGTAAGATTCCCAAGGGCGCGCTGCTCGTAGGCCCTCCAGGTACTGGTAAGACGCTGTTGGCCAAGGCTGTAGCCGGAGAGGCTGGCGTACCATTCTTCTCGATGTCGGGTTCCGACTTCGTGGAGATGTTCGTTGGCGTCGGTGCCTCTCGAGTGCGTGACCTTTTCCAGCAAGCCAAGCAGAAGAGTCCATGCATCATCTTCATCGACGAGATCGATGCCGTAGGCCGTGCCCGTTCCAAGAATCCCGCTATGGGTGGCAATGATGAACGTGAAAACACGCTGAATGCCCTGCTTACAGAGATGGACGGTTTCGGCACCAACTCCGGTGTGATTATCCTAGCTGCCACGAACCGTGCCGATATGCTCGACTCTGCGCTGCTGCGTGCTGGCCGCTTCGATCGTCAGATCCACGTTGACCTGCCTGACCTCAATGAGCGTAAGGAGGTATTCAAAGTGCATCTGAGACCTGTGAAGACGGATGACAGCGTCGATATCGACTTCCTGGCCCGTCAGACCCCAGGTTTCTCCGGTGCCGATATTGCCAACGTTTGTAATGAGGCTGCCCTGATTGCTGCCCGCCATAACTCGCAGGCGGTACAGAAGCAGGACTTCCTCGATGCCGTCGACCGTATCATAGGTGGTCTGGAGAAGAAGACCAAGGTGATGACGCAGGCCGAAAAGCGCTCCATCGCCATCCACGAGGCAGGTCATGCCACCATCTCGTGGTTCACCGAGTTTGCCAATCCGTTGGTGAAGGTATCAATCGTTCCCCGTGGCCAGGCCCTGGGTGCTGCCTGGTATCTGCCTGAGGAGCGCGTCCTCCAGACGAAGGAGGCCATGCTCGACGAGATGTGTTCACTACTGGGAGGCCGTGCTGCCGAGGAACTGTTTGTGGGCCATATATCCACGGGTGCCATGAACGATCTGGAGCGTGTCACCAAACAGGCTTACGGCATGATTGCCTTTGCCGGTATGAGTGAAAGACTGCCCAACATCTGCTATTATAACAATGCTGAATATCAGTTCCAGAAGCCATACTCAGAGACGACGGCGAAGATTATGGACGACGAAGTGCTGCGCATGATCAACGAACAATATGAGCGTGCCAAGAAGATCCTGACGGATCATGCTGAAGGCCACGCCCAGCTGGCACAGCTGCTCGTCGACCGTGAGGTCATCTTCGCCGAGGATGTCGAGAAGATATTCGGCAAGCGTCCTTGGACCAGCCGTGCCGAGGAACTGCTTGAGGCTCAGATGAAGGCCGATGCAGAGCGTATGGCAGAGGAACGTGCCAAGGAACTGGAGGCAGAAGCTAAGGCCAAAGCCGGGGCAGAAGCCAAGAACCAAACAGAGGAAGACAAGCAAGAAGAAGCATCATCATGAATAATTTCATCGTCAGAACCATCACGGCGGTCTTTTTCGTTGCCGCCATCGTCAGTTGTTTCCTGCGGGCAGAGGCTATGATTTTCCTTTTTGCCCTCGTCACAGGACTGACCATCTGGGAGTTCACCGGACTGGTGAACGACCGTGAGAACGTGAGTGTCAACCGCATGATCTGCACCGTAGCAGGCGTGTATTTCTTCCTTGCGATGGCAGGCTATAACAGCGGCATCACCCCTGCAGGCGTCTTTGTCCCCTACCTCATCACGCTTGTCTATCTGATGGTGGCCGAACTCTATCTGAAGCAGCCTGACCCCGTGAACGACTGGGCCTACACGATGATGAGCCAACTCTACATCGCGCTGCCGTTCTCGATGATCAATGTGCTCGCCTTCCGTTCAGTAGGCAGCGACATCACGTACACTTATCTGATTCCCCTCTCCGTGTTCTTCTTCCTCTGGGTCAACGATGCGGGAGCCTATATCTGCGGTTCGCTGCTGGGCAAGCACAAGCTCTTCCCCCGCATATCCCCGGGCAAAAGCTGGGAGGGCAGCATCGGGGGCGGCATCCTCGTGATGATCGTCGCCGTCATCCTATGGCATCTCTCTGAGCAGTATCATGTCAACGACCTGCAGCTGTCGGCACTCGAATGGGCCGGCCTCGGACTGGTGGTCGTCATCTTCGGCACCTGGGGCGACCTTGTGGAATCCCTCTTCAAGCGCACCCTCGGCATCAAGGACTCGGGCCACATCCTTCCCGGACACGGCGGCATGCTCGACCGCTTCGACTCTACCCTGATGGCCTTCCCGTCGGCTGTAGTCTACCTCTATTCACTTACAATGTTCTAATATGATGGGCTTCGCCAAAAAGCGAAGCCCATCATATTTTCCCCCTACCTTTCTGCCAGACGATAGATATGGCCGGAGGTCTTGCGATCAGTCTCGAAGTCGAACTGCTGATTGCTCAGGGCACGGCCCAGTTTGGTGAAGGTGGTCTTCGGATCGTAGTTGGCATAGCGCTCCGACAGCTTCTGGCTGATCTCATTCAGCGTCCACCACTTAGCCTGCTCCGATGCTTTCGGCTTGCGGAAGGTCTCGCCGATCATCTCCACCAGGTCGTTCAGCTTCTGGAAAGGCTCGTTCTCCCTGATCAGCGTGGCTATCTCGTCGTCATCAAGCCAGTAGCGCTCCTTATTATTAAATAGGTGTAAGGCCTGTGCAAAGAGCTGCCGATGGTTCAGGTTGTCCTCGAAGTTGATGTTGCCAGTAACGCCCACACAGACGAAACGCCTCGAACCCGTGGGATCCACCAGCGGCTTCTGCTGGTTCGTGGTACCGATGAACGAGGTGTAACGGCGATACAGCTTGATGGTCTTGCCATACGGCGGACGGAACTTCACGTCGGCCGACGACAACAGATACTTCAGCACGATCTGCTGCGACGAGCTGGTCTTGTCGAACTCATCGATGTTGATCAGCGCAAAAGAGGTGAGCGCGATGTTCAGGTCGAACTCGTTCTTGAAGTTGATCTTGTCATTATAGTAGTCGCGCAGTTCGGGCGGCAGCAGGATCTTGCAGAAACGCGTCTTTCCACAACCCTGGCGACCAATCAGCAAAGGTGTTAACGCATTGCCAGTCAACTGCTTATCACTCACGCGCCACTGGGCCACCATACCTACGAGCCACCTACGGAGATACATCTCCCAATGAGGCTGACTGGTAGGCACGCGGGCTGCCAGCTCCGAGATATAATCGCGCCCATCCCACTCGGGCAACTTGTCGAGCCAGGCGTTCACAGGGTCGTATTGTTCGATTCGCGTCGAGTCGATAAGGCGGTTCACGTCGCGGTCCCACGATTTCAGCCCCATTTCCGTAGCCCGGATCGTCATGTCGTTACGCACTTCCTCCGTCAAGGGCTTGAACGACTGGTCGTCGCTGTACTTCTCGCGATACTCGGCAACGCCCGTCATCAGGTTCTTGCGCAGCTCGAAGTTCGTGTTCAGGAATATCTCCGTCTTCATCATCTGGAGCGTATCGGGCGGGATGTTCCCCAGCGGCTTCATCTTGTGCCGCTTCATGTAGTCCTCCTGCTGCGTCACAGAATAGATCGTGCTGAAGGTCTTCTTCACCAGCAGTTCGTCTGTGCTCAGCACCGGGTGCTCCAGCGTCATGCCCTGGGCATGGGCCATCGGGATGCCGCTGTTCAGGCAGAGCGATGCTATCTGCATCAGCATCGTCTCGAGACGGTCCTCGTCGGGCAGCTCGAAATAGTGCCCCAGCACCGTATCCACGATAAAGAGCCACTCCAGCCGATAGGTGCGCTTCACGGTGCGCCCAGGCATCAGATTGTCGCTCTTCTCTGAGATCGCCACGGGCTGCGGCTTGTCGTGAACGTCGGTATCGGCATAGAACGGCCGCGCATCGGGGTTATACCCCATCTCAGGGTCGGCACTCATATAGACCGTCCTGTCGAGTCGCGGCTCCAGATACTCGATCTCGAAGCCGAACTGGTTCTGGTAAGCCCTCCGCGCCGTCTGATACAGATTCGTGTGGAACTTCCGTATAGCGTCTTCTCCTTTAGGGAGATCATTTTCTTTGAACAACAGACCTCGGCAGACGATCTTCACGCTCTTGCCCGAAGCGCCGAGAAACGTCATCAGCGTCTCAGGCATCTTCTTCGCCTGCTCCCGGACCTCTATCGCCTTCTCGTAAGTAGGCAGCCCGTTTACCTCGAGCACCACCAGCCCGTTGTAGCCATGAACCCGCCGCTCGCCCTTAAAGATGCTGAGGGCCTGGGCAAAGCAGATGCGCTCCAAGGGGATGCCGCCCTTCAGGTCGGTCTGGATCGAACCGTCAGGCTGTCGCTGCTTGAAAATCAGGTGATGCACTTCACGAAGCCTGACGACACTTTTTTCACGCCACCCTTTCTGGATGAACATCGCTATGTCATCCAGATCGTGGCGCGTAATTACTTCTTTGTCTTTCTGGTCTTTAATTATGGATACTTTCATAAGTCTAACTGAAAATTCTCTGCAAAGGTAAACAAAATCTTAGAAATAAACGACATACGACATATAAATAATGTTAATCACCTTATATTCTGTAGTTTACTAATTCTCAATGATAGCCTTGAATGACATAAATGCGACATAAAATTGACATAAGAATGACATTATCAAACTGGTATTTATCAGTAATGAAAACTTACATCAGTCGTTATTAGAGCAATAGTCCACTTACTGGAAACGACAAAATTCTCGAGAGAATTTAAAAGTTTCATTACGAGAAACCCCTATTTAGTCGTAAGGTAACTAGTAGTTAGTCGTAATGAAATTATTTGTCAAGTGGTATATATCGAACTTTTAGGCTATTTGCATACTCTTTTTCAGCCTATGTCACTAATATGTCGCTTTTATGTCACTTTTATGTCGTATATTATATAAATACAATTTTATAACTTTCTAATTATCAATTTCTTATTATAAGATATATGTCGTATGTCACTAAATATTGAAAATTCTAAATCTATTTGAATATAGCCAACAATCATGTTTTTTATGGAACAAATAGTACTCATTTGAGAGAATTCAAGGGCAATTTGCATCTTTGTTGCCATAAAATTTGGCTGTGTGGGAAATTGTTTGTATCTTTGCGGCGTTAATTCAAAAATTGAAAACTATGGAGAACAAAAGTAAAAAAGTAAAGAAAGGAGCAAGAGTGATTAACGGGAAGTACATACGGTTTGACTGGGCTGCGAAGAATATCCTCCGCAACAAGGCGGACTTTGTGGTCTTCGAAGGCCTGATATCTGTGCTCGTCAAGGAGAAGGTGACCATTGTGGAACTTCTCGACACCGAGTCGAACCAGGACTCACGCGACGACAAGTACAACCGTGTCGATATCAAGGCGAGGAACTCCAAGGGCGAGATCATCCTGGTTGAAATCCAGCAGATACGCGAGGTCGACTATCTGCAGCGCATGCTCTATGGGGTGGCCAAGGCCATCACGGAGCACATGGGACGCGGGATGAACTATGAACACGTCAAGAAGGTGTTCAGCATCAACATCCTCTATTTCAAGCTCGGCGAGGGCACCGATTATCTCTATCATGGGCAGACCACGCTGACTGGTGTTCACGATGGTGACATGCTCAGTCTGACGGAGCATGAGCGGGAAGACCTGCGGGTCGTGTCGCCCGAAGACGTATTTCCAGAATATTACGTCATCCGCGTCAATGAGTTCGACAAGCTGGCCACTGACCCGTTGGAGGAGTGGATACGCTATCTGAAGGATGAATACATCAGTCCAGATACGACGGCACCAGGTCTGAAGGAGGCGAAGGAACGACTGGAATTCCTGCGCATGACTCCAGAGCAGCAGCGTGCCTACGACCATTATATCGACACGATGGTGAGGGATGCCGACGTCTATCGCACCCAAATGCTGGAGATAAAGCTTGCCCGCGAAAAAGTGCTCGCAGAAGGCCGGGCTGAAGGTGAGGCTATTGGTCGGGCTGAAGGCCGGGCAGAAGGCCGGGCAGAAGGCCGGGCAGAGGAAAGACTTGAAAATGCACGTAGCCTGAAAGCCAACGGCGTTCCTGTTGAGGTTATTGCCAAAAGCCTCGGTTTGTCTTCCGAAGAGATAGAAAAACTCTAAGATACTCCAAGACCTATCTATATTATCAAAAGACTCCTGCGTCTGTCATGAGGACAATCGCAGGAGTCTTTTTGTGAAATGAATGTTCCGCTTAATGATTGCGACGGTAGATCAGCATACTGATCAGGCTGAAGTTCTGGTCTTCCACATCGGTAAAATCCGGATCAGGAAAGCTCCAGCCAGACTTATACCAAGGCTGGGCCTTGACTTGCGCCCTCAGTTCTTCGCTGATTCTGAGGCTGCTCAGGCGCTGGTGACGCAAGTATATCTCCTCGCCCATCATCAGGAGCGAGTCGGTGGGCAGTTTGTCGATCTCGCTGTTCGTCAGAACGCGCTGGGCCGTCTGTGGCCACAATCCTGGCACATCGTCAGTATCTTCCACCTTGACGCCTGCCGTCGCCTTGTCGATCATCACGTTGAAGATCTCCTGTTCCCTATTATACAGGATGACACATCGCTGACCGCTCCCTTCTGCCAGCTGGAGTTCCCAGTCGCCGGGCACGTAGTCGAAGCCATTGAGCTGGCTCAGGAATCGGAACATCTCTTCCACATCTTCCTCGGGTTTCCAGACGAGGTTACCGTCTATCCACTCCGTGCCCTTGAGCATCTCGGTGCTCCTCAGATCACGGTTCATTGCCAGATGCCCCTTCGCCTCGCGGCCATTGCGCAGGCTCTTCAGATAATCCACCACAGCATGCAGTCCATCCCTTATTTCATTTGGCATGTCGCCGCTACCGCTGAAGTTCTCCTTCGGGTCCATATACCAGACGCTGAAACTCGTTGAGGGTGCATCCAGCACGAGTATACCCGACTTATATTCACCCTTCGATTCATAGAGTCTCGTGGCCTTGATGATACTGTCGCAGCGCAGGAACACGTCCTCCCCTACCTCGAAGGTGACTTTCTCGAAGGGACAAGTGCCGCGCAGGGTAAGTGTCAGTTTGCCGTCATCGTGCCGCCAGAGCGATGCCTCGTCATGACTCTCGATATTCATTCCGCCGCCGCACAGATAGGAGAAGCTCCTCAACTGGCTCTTCGGCACCTTCTTCTTAGCCATACTTGGTAAACCTATCATAAACACAGCCAGCATAAGGATTGCTGTTTTTAAAAATATCTGTTTTATCATGGTGCAAAGATAGTTATTTTTTTCGAGAAACCAAGAAAGATTGTCCCAAAAAGATTAAACCATGGAAACATTATTAAAGGGCGCAAAGGGGTCAGACCCCATTGCGCCCTATAAGTAGAAATGATATGAGAATTACTTGTCTGCAGGAATGAGTGTATAGACTTTGTTCTCTTCATTATAAAGCGCACGATAAAGCGTGCCGTCTATCTCGTATCTTACCAATACGCCTGTGAGAGATGACTGGTAGCCGACAATAATGTCTTCAACCTTAATGTTTGCACCATCGT
>OCTX012280836.1_pt1 | contig 17907 bp, 13 predicted proteins | sample 1539691 | NCBI WGS metagenome assembly OCTX01 (sample SAMN02144231, study PRJEB22623) | gut metagenome | biome: sheep rumen | host: Ovis aries | place: New Zealand | reverse complement strand
GCCACAACAGGCTTCAATGCAGCGGGGTCCGTAAAGACATCCGCAAGCGTGATCTGTTCGCCGTTTTCGGGCTTGTAATTGTACCCGCTGTAACCCACGGAGCCGTGAGCCGCGCCGGGATAATACAGAGAGGTCACCTCATAGAAACTAAGGACCGACCGGTCACACCTGACCGGCACGATCTTTCCTTCCATATTTCCGACAGGAAACTCTTCCGTATCCTCTCTCTGCTCCGCTATAGCGTTCTCAGCCGCCTCTTTGATCTCCGCGAAAGTCTTCTCATACTTCTCTGCGATCACGTCATTCTCTGCTTCAATGGCTTTATTCAGATGAGGATAGTCTATGACTGCTTCTTCTGTAAGCGTTACTGTATCGTAGGAACCGTTTGCGATCAGCGTGAGGTCCTGCTCTTCCATGCGCGAATGACCCTGCAGCTTATATATGGGGCGCACGCCGCCGGACTCAGCCTCCTGAGCCTGCGTGGTCTCCTCCTGACCTACCGTAGGCTGTGCCTGCGTGGTCTCTTCCTGAGCCGCTTCGGTCTGTTCCTGAGAAGATTCTGCCTGCTCCTGCGCCGCTTCACTCTGCGCCGCCGGCTTCTGGTCCTGACCGGCCCCGCATCCCAGGAGACTGCCTGCCATTATCGCTGTGATCACTGCTGCCGCTATTAATTTCTTCATATATTCCCTGCCTCCTGTCGCATATTCAGTTATAGACTGGCGCCGTCTGCAGGTTTGGAGATTTCCCAACCTGATACACATCCATTATAACAAGGCGGGGCTGCGCAAAGAGAAAGAAATTCCGTACTGAGCGGCATTTTTAGAAAAATTACGTCCTCGCAATCATGGTATAATAACCAAAACAGCCCGCATACTAAGACCATTACAAGGAGTCCCTCATGCCCAACGGCTTTCTACCCATCAGCAAACAAGACCTCATAGCGGACGGCATTGACCGGCCCGACTTTGTCTATGTAAGCGGCGACGCCTACGTGGACCACTCAAGCTTCGGCACTGCGATCATCTGCCGGCTGCTGCAGTCGCGCGGCTACAGCGTTGCCCTGATCTGCCAGCCCGACTGGCGCGATCCGGCGAGCGTTCAGATTTATGGCGAGCCGCGCCTTGGCTTTCTCGTCTCCTCTGGAAATATGGATTCCATGGTCAACCATTACACTGTGGCAAAAAAGCGCCGCCACCAGGACGCCTATTCCCCCGGCGGCGTTATCGGCAAACGGCCCGATTACGCGGTCATTGTCTACTGCAACCTGATCCGGCAGACCTATAAGCGCACGCCAATTATCATCGGCGGCATTGAGGCCTCTCTCCGGAGACTGAGCCACTATGACTACTGGTCTGACAAGGTCCGCCGCTCGATCCTTCTCGATTCTGGCGCCGACCTCATCTCCTACGGCATGGGCGAGCACAGCATTCCTGAGATCGCCGACGCGCTGGCATCCGGCCTCGACATTCGCGACATCACCTATATCGACGGAACTGTCTACAAGACCCGCGACGAGGAGAACATCTACGACGCCATCAGGCTCCCCGACTTCGAGCAGGTCCGCAGCGACAAGAGACAGTACGCCTGCAGTTTCGCGATCCAGCATGAGAACACGGATCCCTTCCAGGCCAAACGTATCTACGAGGCCTACGACGGCAAACTCTTCGTCGTGCAGAACCCGCCCGCGAAGCCTCTGACTACTCAGGAGATGGACGACGTCTACGCGCTGCCCTTCATGCGCGCCTATCACCCCTCTTATGAGAAAGACGGCGGCATCCCTGCGCTCAGCGAGATCAAATTCAGCCTCACTTCGAACAGGGGCTGTTTTGGCGACTGCAATTTCTGCGCCCTTACCTTCCACGAAGGCCGGATCGTCCAGGCCCGCAGCCACAAGTCCATCCTCAAGGAGGCTAAGACCTGCCTGAAAGATCCCGACTTCAAGGGCTACATCCACGACGTCGGAGGTCCCACCGCGGAATTCAGACGCCCCGCCTGCGACAAGCAGCTCACCAAAGGTGCCTGCAAGAACCGGCGCTGCCTGTATCCTCAGCCCTGCCCCAACCTCAAAGTCGACCACAGCGACTACCTCTCGCTCCTTAGAAAGCTCCGCGCCCTTCCGGGCGTCAAAAAAGTGTTTGTCAGGTCAGGATTCCGATTCGACTATCTTTTGGCAGACAAGGACAGGACCTTCCTGCGGGAACTTTGCGAGTTTCATGTCAGCGGACAGCTGCGCGTAGCACCTGAACATATCTCGGACAATGTGCTCTCCAAAATGGGCAAGCCCTCGGTGAACGTATACAACGCATTCTGCCGTGAATTCGAGAAAATGAACGAGAAGCTCGGCAAAGACCAGTACATCGTTCCCTATCTGATGTCCTCCCACCCGGGCAGCACTATGAAGGACGCGATTGCTCTTGCGGAATACATCCGCGACCTCGGCTACATGCCCGAGCAGGTCCAGGACTTCTATCCGACACCGGGCACGATTTCCACCTGCATGTACTACACCGGTCTGGATCCGACAACCATGCGCGGCGGAGATCCTTCCACGATGCAGAAAGTGTATGTGCCGCGCGACCCGCATGAAAAGGCGATGCAGCGCGCGTTGATCCAGTACAGGGATCCCAAGAACTACGCGCTCGTCAAGGAAGCTCTCCTCCGCGAAGGCCGCGGAGACCTCATCGGCTTCGGCGATAAGTTCCTGATCCCGCCCAGGGAGCCGCGAGTGGCGTCCGATTCACGTTCGCCGCGAGGAACTGGCGGCTCGCGAGGAGCTTCCGATCTGCGTGCTCAGCGGGGAATTTCTGATTCGGGGAAGTTACAGAAATCACGAGTTTCTCAGCCTGCGCACGATTCTCGAATGTCACGCGGCAAATCCGTTCGTTCCGGGCGACGCTCCGGGCCGAAGAAGCATTGACTCTGTGCCCCGTTGGGCACTTAAATGGTTCTTCTCGATTTCTTCCCCTTAGTTTTTCATTAATTTGCAGGCTGTTGGGTACTGCAAGAGTTTTTCTTGATTTTTACTCCTCGGTTTTTTGATGATTTAATGGCTGTTGGGCACTACAAGAGTTTTTCTTGATTTCTTCTCCAAGAATTTTCTAACAAAAGGAGAATTATTTCTTGTGAGTGTTTCTCTGTGCCCAACTCAATTCAAAATCAGCAAAAATCTGGGAGAACAATTTCTAGAAAAATCCCTCTGTGCCCAACCACGCCCATACTCGCTAAAATCCAAGGGGAACATTTCCCACAAAACCAACCTGGTGCCCAACCACGCCCGAAACCAGCCGCACAAATTCCATCTCTTCCAACTTCTTTTGGTAACTATTCCTTCTTGTCTCCCTTCTCTATTCGCCATATAATCTAGAAATAATCGTTCTTTCGATGGATCGCGCCGTAATCATCAGGTGACAGTCGGAACAAACCAATTTACACTTTCACATTTCATTTCTATCTCCATTCGGAGGAAAGGAGCCCAATGACACTGAAAAACATCATAGAGGACACTCGTGAATCTTTGATTCAGGAGAAGCGAAAGCTGGAAAAGCTTCTTCGCGAGGCACCCGTCGGCACGCTCATCTACAGCAAAAACACTTCCAAAGGAAGGACTTACTATAAGTACTATGTCTCCGTTACCGATAAGGATGGCCTCAAAAAAAAGATTTATATCTCCCGTAAGAATCGGAATTATGCAAAGCAGCTTGCTCGGAAAAGGCTCCACAGTAAACGCCTTAAGGATATTAAGAACCAGCTTAGCGCAATGGATTCTTTTTTGGCAAAATACAGCCAGAATTCAGCTCTCAAAGACCTTCTTAATGTGCCGTTGCTTCTTAATCTTCTGGAAGACGAAGAGTTGCCGACCTCAAATGATTTGTCTGAAGAATTGAAAAGATGGGCTCATGAAGAGTACGAGACCAATCCTTATCATCCTGAACACAAAAACGTTCCGACCGTTGACGGAATTATGGTGCGTTCTAAATCTGAAGCATTTATCGTAATGCTTCTTTCTACGCAGCACATCCCTTATCGTTATGAATGTAAGTTGGAAGTTGGCGGACATATCTATTATCCTGACTTCACGATCCGTCATCCTGTCACCGGAAAAACCTATTATTGGGAACATGTCGGAGCACTCCATAAGTCGGAATATCGCTCAGACTTCATTCAAAAAATGCGAATTTACATCAACAATGGCCTTATTCCTGATTACAATTTAATCCTGACTTATGAGAGCGAAGACCACCCTTTTGATATTACAATTGCCCAGGATAAAATCAGAGAATTCTTCTCCTGTGAAACTGTCCCCTTATATTGAACGTCGCTCCGAAGCTAAGCGTCATGGATCCTTATTCCCCCATTGGGCACTGTACTGGGTTTCCGTAATTTCTTCCCCTCGATTTTTCGATGATTTGCAGGCTGTTGGGTACTGCAAGAGTTTTTCTTGATTTCTTCTCCAAGAATTTCCTAACAAAAGGAGAATTATTTCTTATGAGTGTTTCTCTGTGCCCAACTCCGTTCAAAATCCGCAAAAACCCGGGAGAACAATTTCTAGAAATACCCCTCTGTGCCCAACCACGCCCTTAATCACTAAAATCCAAGGGGAACATTTCCCACAAAACCAACCTGGTGCCCAACCACACCCATAACCAGCAAAATCCAGATGGAACAAATCTGCAACCACGCTTGGGATCAATTAATTCTAATGAGCAACACTATGCGTGACAAATGATCCCACAAAAAAAACGGCTCACCGCCGTTTTTTTATAATGCTCCGCCTTCAAATCCAGCCAATCATAGGCAAACTCTTAAATTTCACCGACATCTTCCCGGTCTTATCATTGATCGTGATCACCGCGTAAGTCTTCTTCAGCCCCGCCTGCCTGGGCTTGGACACGCTGCCCGGATTGAGCAGCAGGATGTCGTTCTGCTCGTCCAGCGCCGGCATATGGGTGTGGCCGTAGATCGCCACATCCGCCCCGCAGTTCTCCGCGGCTTCCCGCAGATTTGCCAGTGTGTAGGAAACGCCATAGTGGTGCCCATGGGTAAGGAATACCTTGTGTCCCCCCATGTCAAATGTAATACTGCTGTCTTCCGGTGTCCCCCAGTCCATGTTGCCGGCTACCGCATGCACGATGTATTCCCGCTTAGGGCCCAATATTTTGTCAAGGTCGCCCTCGACGTCGCCCGCATGAATCAGCATATCGATGGGGGCCTCCTGCCCGATGGCTTTGCGGAGAAGATCATGTCTTCCGTGGGAATCGCTGACTACCAATATTTTCATAAATACTCTCCATTCCGCCGCTTCCCGGCGCGGGCACTATCCTCTCCCGAGAAGTTCATCCAATGTGCTGCCATAGGGAGGAAAGAACTCCTCCAGAAAAACCTTCACTTCCGGCATTTCCCAGGCCTGCTTCTCCACTGCCCTGAGAGTAGATGCCTGCGCTGTCCGGAACTCGCCGTTTCCGGCCCCCGTCTCCTCCATGCACTTGATCAGCGCTGAGAGCTTGTCCGCCGCCTTCACGAGCCGGCGCATATAGCTGTCTTCTTCGGAAGAATCCCCCTCGAAGATCTCGCCGTAGACATCCTGCAGGTCTTCCGGCAGCTGCTTTAAAAGCCTCTGCTCCGCCGCCCGCTCCACTTCTTTGTATGCGTCCCGCAGGTCGTCGTTGTAATACTTGACCGGCGTAGGCATGTCGCCGGTGATGATCTCCGACGCGTCGTGGTAAAGCCCGATCAGTGCCGCGCGGTCCGCGTTGAGCGATTTCCCGAACCGTTTATTGCCGATCACGCACAGCGCATGTGCGATCATCGCGACGTCCAGCGTGTGCTCGCTCAGTGTCTCCTCGCGCGCATTTCTCATCAGCGCCCAGCGTTCGATGTATTTCATTCTCGACAGCGTGGCAAAAAAGTTATATGTCATAGGTTTTCCTCTTTCTTTTACAATAGTGACATCTAGTATAACACTGACCGGCGCCCGAGTGCTATCATAGAAACACAAAGAAATACAATTATCCGCAGGAGGCACCGAAATGATCAAGAATCATAATCTAATCGACAGATTTTTCAGATATGTCAAAATAGACACTCAGTCAGCCGAAGACACCGGCACCCAGCCCTCCACCGCCAGGCAGCATGACCTGGCAAAGCTTCTTTACAGAGAGCTGAATGAGATGGGCGTCGAGGCGCACTATGACCGCAAAAACTGCTATGTCTACGCCAAACTCCCCGGCGAAGAGCCCGCCATCGGCTTTATCGCGCACATGGACACTTCACCGGCGGCAAGCGGCGCAAACATCCATCCCCGGATCGAAGAGAATTACCAGGGCCACAGCATCCTGCTCTTCAAAGGCCACGCAGGCAGTGAGTCCATCGTGATGCGCCACGAAGCTTTCCCGGAGCTGCAGAACCACATCGGTGAAGATCTGATCGTCACGGACGGCAAGACCCTGCTCGGCGCCGATGACAAAGCAGGCGTCGCGGAGATCATGAACCTGCTCGCCTACTACACCTCACACCCGGAACTCCCTCACAGGACCATCTGCGTCGCCTTCACGCCGGACGAAGAGATCGGCGCCGGCGTCGACCACTTCAACACGGAGCTGTTCGGCGCGCAGGAGGCATATACCGTAGACGGCAGTAAGCTCGGCGAGATCGAATATGAGTGTTTCAACGCGGCCTCCGCGCGTGTGGAGATCACTGGCAGGAGTACCCACACCGGAGATGCCAAAAACGCGATGCTGAGCGCTGTTTTGGTCGGTATGGAATTTAACGCGATGCTCCCGGCTTCCGAACGGCCGGAGCATACGGAAGGATATGAAGGCTTCTATCATCTCGACAGCATGGAAGGGCGCGTGGACCACGCTGTCCTCAAATACATCATACGCGACCATGACTATGACAAGTTCCAGGCCAGAAAAGAGTATATGACCGACGCGGCCAAGTTCATCAATGCCAAGTACAAATCTTTTGCCGGCAGGGATATTCTCAAGATCACACTGCGCGACCAGTATTACAACATGGCCATTCCGCTCAAGGATCACATGCACCTGATCACCCGCGCGGAGGAGGCCATGCGGAAGCTCGGCATCGAGCCCATCACCCGCCCCATCCGCGGCGGCACCGACGGCGCAAGACTCACCTACATGGGCATTCCCTGCCCCAACCTGTGCAACGGCGGATACAACTTCCACGGGCGCTTCGAATACGCATCCGTTCAGGAGATGGAAAAGAGCGCTGAGCTGCTGATCCTGATCGCGGCGGTGTGAGGCGATCCGCGCATGAGGCCGGTCCCCGGTCCTGTTCCGGAAAAAAGTGAGAATGCAGGCGGTCTCCCGCCTGCATTTTATTGTGCCTGAAACGATATTGATGCGTTCCCTTGCATCACGCTTTCTTATACATATACACGCAGTCGCCTTCCTCAAGGACTGTAGAACCGCGGGGAACGATTTTCTTATCGCCCCGCTTCACCATAACGATAAAGGTCTGCCGGGAGATATCCAGGTCCCGAATAGCCTGGTCTTTCCACTTGTGCTTGGAAGAGATGGTCATTTCCTTGAGTTCCATGTCGTCAGTACCGGGCAGCGGTTCCGCGCCGAGAACGACTATGTCGCCGGCTTCGAGCACCAGGTCTCCGTTGGGCACGATGGAATCCTTTCCCCTTCTGACGATCGCGATGAGAAGGCCTGCCGGGAGCTTCAATTCACGGATGGCTTGATTGGTCCAGGAGTCACCGGGAGTCAGTTCTATGCTGATGAATCTCAGGGTCTCGTCTCTTCTGTTGTCCCCCAGCAGCGCGAACTGGGTGTATTGCTCGACAAATCCGGCGCTGATGATACCGGTGGGGATCGCCACCATTCCGACTCCGAGGAAGGTGATGCAGATGCCGAAGAGTTTACCCAGCGGCGTGATCGGATAGATGTCTCCGTAGCCTACGGTCAGCAGTGTCGATGCGGCCCACCAGATGCCCGAAAAGGCATTGGAGAACACCTCCGGCTGCGCCTCGTGCTCCAGACTGTACATGCACAGGCTTGAACCGAGCATCAGTGTCGCAATGATGAAGACTGAGGAAAGAAGCTGCTGCTTCTTGCTCTTTAAGACCTCCGTGATGACATTGAGAGAATCATAGTACGCATTGATCCGGAACAGCCTCAGGATCCTGACCACGCGGAACATTCTGAAGGCCGCGACGCCGGACGGGAAGAATACCGGCAGGTAGTAGGGCAAAAAAGAGAGCAGATCTATGATACCGGACAGGGACAGGCAATATTTTGCCACAGCTCCTGCGGGCGTCTCCTCCGGGTACAGTTCCGGCGCGGTGATCACGCGCAGCACGTAGTCGACTCCGAATAAAAACACCGTCACCTGCTCCACCAAAAGGAAGATATTCCCGTACGCTGCCTGGAGATTGTCGAAAGTAGCCATCACGCTGACCAGCAGGTTTGCAAGAAGTGCGACGATACTGATCGTATCGTATGCCTGGTTGATCGGTTCGTCGATCACGCCGACCGAAACCATCTTGAATAATTTGGCCCGCACTGCCGGCCATGGATCATTGCTGTTCTTTTTCATGCCATATCTCGTCTTTATCTGCAATCTGTTTACAATTCCCGGTAAATTTCAAGTAAAATGTATTACATGAACGACATTATTATCGCACAAACCTTTCGTTACTACAAAGTGCAAATACATGCCGCGCGGCTGTGCGGCGGAATGGAGATATTATGAGATTACTATTCATCCGGCACGGAGACCCGGATTACGCGAGCGACTGCCTGAATGAGATCGGCCGCAATGAAGCCAAGGCTCTCTGCGCTCTGCGGTCGAGCACAAAGATGCATTTGGGGACCTGCTATGCATCCCCCTTAGGAAGAGCGCAGGAAACTGCCGCGATCACCCTCGGCCGCGCTATTCCCGGTGCCCGCGGCGCCGCTGCCGCCGATAACTGCAGAGACATTCTCACCACTTTGGACTGGCTGCAGGAGTTTCCCGCCCAGGTGGACGTAAACGACGCCACACTGCTGCAGGACGCCTATTATATCAAGACTCTGTCCGACGGATCATTTAAAAAGAGGATCGTATGGGATATGTACCCCTCCTACTTTACGGAGCATCCCGCCTATTCCGATTACGAGGCCTGGCGCGGGACTCTGGTCGCGCTCAACTCCGACCTGCTGCCCATCTACGACAGCGTCATCTCCTCCTTTGACGATCTGCTGGCCGAGCACGGCTATGTGCGTGAAGGCCGCCACTACCGCGTTGAGCGCGAGAGCATCGAGACTCTTACCTTCTTCTGCCACTTCGGGATCACCTGCGTGCTGCTCTCCCATCTGTGGAGCATCTCGCCCTTTGTGCCTCTGCAGTCCTTCTGCATGCCCACTTCCTCAGTCACGGAAGTCTACACCGAAGAGCGGCAGAGAGGCATTGCGAATTTCCGCGCGACCCGCATCGGCGATACGACCCATCTGACTATGGCAGGACTGCGGACAGAGCGCCTGCCCCATTCCGCTCTCTTTGCCGAAGTCTACAGCGACTTCACCCAGAGGCACGACTGAAAAAGCATGATTGAAAAAAACAGCAGGCATCGGTTGAGATGCCTGCTGTTTTTCATCTTTGCAGTTCATAGTCGTGATCTGACGCCAGGCAGACCGAATCCAGAACTGATTGGAGTGTTTTGCTGTAAACAACAATATTTACTCCCTCCCTGTTCAGAGAGTACTCTTTGCCGTCGATCAGAATGCTTGCGACGTCCTGATAATCATAACTGCTGCTAACTTTGTATCCAATCAGCCCGTTATGAATGGTTCCTTCAACAAGCGCCCTTCCCTCCCCGGTATCTTCCTGTTTCACAGAGTTTCCCGTATCGCAGGCAGCGGTATAAAAGTCGTCCATAGGCTTTGTGACGCCGATCTCCCGCATCGCTTCCTTCAGATTTTCTTTCATTTCAGAAGCGCCGCCTTTTACGGATACAAAGATATCGTAATCGCCTTCTGAAAGCGCCTTCAGGTACATCTCCGCATTGTCGATATATATGAGATCACATTCTTTTTTGATCTTTTCCGAATAAGCCGCCGTTTTCTCCCATTGTTCATCTTTTATGCTGGGCGCATTCTGCTCACTGATCAAAAGATTCCCCAGTAGGTCTGCGATTTTTGCAGCCCCCCATATGTTGACATGCCCCTCATCTTTATTATCCACGGAAATATCATAATCCATAGCTCTATAGTATTTCGGTGTGTTCAAGTCATAGAAGGCCAGTCCGTTCTCCTGCGCATAGGACTCCGCACCATTGTGGTCCTCCACCGACCACCCGCGGGCTGCCGGAGTCTTTACCAGGACCAGCGTGATCCCGTTTTCCTTACACAGAGCTGTTATCTTATCCATGTATTCTTTTGAAAGATCAAGCCACGGTGTTTCTTCTGTAGTCTCAGGCTGATATTCTAAGCCGGATCCTTCATCATCTTCTTTTTCATCATCAGTTCCCCGAATCAGTTTATACTCCGTTTCTCCAAGGCGTTCCCGTGTTGGCGCGAATCCTTTGAGCGCCCCCGTATCGCGGACCTCCGGCTGCGGGAAGTCCTCTGCAGTCAGTTCACTCCATCTGCCGTGAAACTGTATGTTCGGAAAAATAAAACTCTTAAAACTGAGCTCGGGATACTCTTCCACCGCCACACTGACAGCCTCTGCTTTATTCCGCGACCATTTCATGTAGGATAGTGCCTTCTGTATGGAAGTCGCATTCTCATTCGACTCGTTGGCATAATGCACTTCCTGGACAACTATCTTCGGTTTTTGTGTCTTAAGCGCCTCTTTCAGCCAATAATAACTGAGCCATATGCCTTGCCGGCTGCTTCCCAGGTTATAACTTCTTATCCCGTGGAGATCATAAAAATCCTGTGGCGAGAAACCGCAATAAGAGTGACTCGTTCCCAGGAACAGTACATCCACAGTATCTTTTTCCATATTATAGAATTCTCTGTACTGCTCACTGAAATAATATGCAAGATACTCTTTTCCCTTGAGCCTCAGGATACTGCTGGTCCTTACAACGATCGCAGCTACGAGCAAGCAGAAGATCACGGTCTTCACTACGCTGGTGGTTTTCCTCCTCATCTTTTTAGAATCCTCCGTATATAAACGCCTGCGCATCATAGCCTAAGCCGTAAGTGCCAAATACCAGAATGACAGCTATACACACCAGCGCAAGACCCCATCGGATCGTGATATGCTGCCTTGCGATCCAGTCTCTTATTTCTGTCTTTTCCTGGGCTCTGCTGACCATGAACAGCACCAGAAGAGAAGCCGCGAGCAGTTCCCATTGCTGATAAGGCATTATGGAAGTAAGTGCTCCGTTGAGAAGGATCCAGGGATTATAAACTGTGAACATGGACCGGATCATACGAAGTCCTGCGCGCAGGCCTTCCGCCCTGAATATGATCCACGCGATCATTACCCAGAAAAAAGTACCGATCGTGCGATACAATTTCCATGCAAAGGTTCCCTTCGGCATTAGCAGCACCTCATACAGACGGTCTCTGCCTTCGCGGGTGATCGACCCTACTATCTGGTAAACAGCATGCAATAAGCCCCAGAAAATGAATTTCACGCCTTCTCCGTGCCAGAAGCCGCTGATCAGAAACGTGATGAACAGATTAATATACTTCCTCAGCTTGCCGGCGCGGCTTCCTCCCAGCGGTATGTAAACATAGTCCTTCAGCCATGTGCTCAGAGAGATGTGCCATCTGCGCCAGAAATCCTGCACGGATACCGCAAAATACGGATGATGAAAGTTGTCGATGATCTCAATGCCAAACAGTTCCGCAGCCCCCTGCGCGAGCGTCGTGCAGGATAAAAAGTCCGTATAGAGCTGCAGGCTGTATAGAATGCCGGCAACCCAGATATATGCACCCGCATACATCCTGTAATTGTCAAAAATCTCATTAACTGCGATGGCCGCTTTATCCGCGATCATCAGTTTCAGGAAGAGTCCCCACAGGATCCGCTGGCTTCCCCGGACAATATTCTCCATTCGAAAGCGGGTCCCGCCAAACAGCTGCTCTCCCAGCTGTTCATAGCGGGGAATAGGTCCCTGGATGATCTGCGGGAAAAAGGAAATAAAGAGCGCGTATTTGAACAGATTGCGCTGTGCCGTGATCTTATTCCTGTAAACATCTGTCAGGTAGGCGATGATCTGAAGGGTATAGAAAGACAGGCCGACCGGCACTATCAGAGAAAACCTTCCGGTACCCGGTACATGCAGAAAATCCTTTCCTTTCAGAAGCAGGAGCGGGGCGGCTGTCAGAACAATGAAGGCCCACAGCATAAAGCGCCTCTCTTTTTCCTCTTTGCTTCGTTCAATCAGCCGCGCTCCCAGAAAACTCAGAACGATCGCGGCCAAAAACAGGCATAACCGCTTGAGATCGGCTGAGACCAGACAATAAAAGACTGCACTGCCGATCAGCAGTGCAATCCATTGTTTACCTCTGGGGATTATATAGTACAGAATCAGCGTCAAAAACAACAACAAATAGTACTCTGTGCAAATATAATTCATGTATAGAAGTCTCCGCTACTCTTCCGGCCTGCGCACTCGCCGCAGCCTTCTCACTTACTGTCTTTTGATGTCTCCGCCGGTTCTGAAGCCGTCTCTGCAGCATCTGTCGTACCCGTCATTTCGGGCTTCGGCTCTGCCGCCGGCTGGTCCTTCTTTCCAAAGAGGCCCCTGCGCCCTTTGCGCTTCGCCTCCTTCTCCGCTCTCTTTCTCGCGTCTGCTTCCGCTTTTGCCCGCGCCTTCGCATTCACGATCTTCGCGTATTCCGGATCCGACATCATCGCGATCCTCTTAGCCCTGCTCCTGCCAATGGCCCGAACGATCAGCACAATGATCACTGCCAGGATGATCAGATAAGGGAAGTTTCTTACAACAAACAGTATAATACCTTCGCAGAAGTTTTTGAAACTGTTTATTGCGTCTTCAAACGCGTATTTCAATTCCTCACCGAAAGTTGTGCTGCTCACTTCCTCTGTATAGCGCTTCACTTCCTGCAGTTCAATATAGACTGTGGAGAACTCCACATCCTTGTCCATCTGCGCCAGGTCCGTCCTGTAAACATTCAGCTGGCGCTCCACTTCCGAAAGTCTGGACTCCACGGTGATCATTTCCTCAATGGTCTGCGCCTTGTCCATCATCTCCAGGAGCCTCTCCTGCTCCTTCTCGAGCGCCTTCTTGTAAGTCTCTTTATTCGCGTAAACCTGACTGATATTCTCCGCGTTTACAGAGCGGCTCATGATCTTTCCATCACCGCTCAGGGAATTGATAAAGTCCTCAAACTTCTCCGAGGGGATCCTCGCGGTGATGCTCAGATAGCGCGTATTGCCGGAGCCGCTGCTGCGGCTGTACCAGTAGTAGTCGTTGTCGCGCTCACTCTCGGCTTCCGAGAAGCCGCCGGCATCCTTGATCTTTTTCCGGATACTGGCCGCGGACTTGTCGTATTCCAGAGTCTGAATACTCAGATTGCCTGTGTAGACGATCTTTTGGCCGTCCTGCGCCCGCAGCGCTGATTCCGTTGATCCGCCGTCCGCCGTGTACTCCTCTCCCTCTGCCATCTGCGCGGTTTCTTCCGCGGCATAGGATTCCCCGGCGTAGGATTCGTAGGCATAATCGCCCGCCGCTCCGGCATCCTCCTTATAAGAAGCACTGTTCGAGTTTGATGCGCCGCCGCAGCCGGTCAGGCACAGGGACGCCGCCAAAACAGCAATTGCCGCCAGTTTAAACTTTTTCATAATGATCCTCCCTTCAGCGGAAAAGGGCTTCTACCTCTTCATAATCCGCCTGTGAAATCTTCATCACAACTCCGGGAATATTGTCCATGCTGACATACGCGTTTTCATAGAAAACGACTCTGTGCACCTCACCATTCCTCTTTGTGAGGTATACATAGTAAGTGGCTTCACCGGTCTTCGCAAACATCGCCGGGGCAGGTTTCCCTTTTGAAAACGCTTCCGAGAGGGCTTTCTCTCCTTCCTCGGTGTACTCCGGCACCATGCGGCTGCCGCCGTTTGCCTCGTCCTCTGCCGAGATGATCTCAAGGCCTACATAGTCTCCCTTAAGATCTCCGAGCATGTCCACTGCGGTCTTGCTGCCATAATTGCCTCCGCGTGTCGCTTCATCCGCCTCCTCGGCCGCCTCCGCATTCCCGTTATCTTCGTCTCTCATCTCCGCAGAAGCTTCCGCCTTTTCAGATGCAGCTTCTTCCGTCTGCTCCGCTGCAGGTTCTTCCGCCTGCATCGTCTCAGTGACGCTGCTCTCCTGGGTCGAATCCAAACGGTTCCTGATATCGGAGAGATTGCGGATCCCCAGAATGTCCTTCGCCATAAGGAGCAGGAAAACAACAACTGCCGTCGACATCGCGACCACTGAAAAGCGGTAGATCTCCGCGCCTATGCTTCTCTTGCTCTTTTTCCTGCCCGCCCTTTTGACGGCTTTTCCGGAAGAGGCCTTTTCCTGAGAACTGCGCACTCTCCGGTCGCTGCGGGCAATCAGCCTTTCATCGATGCCGCCCATCGCTTCAAACAAGTCCTCCGCTCTCATTCGATAAATTCCCCCTCCTTCAGATACTTGCGAAGTTTCTTTCTGATCCTGCTCAGGCTCACAGTGACATTGTTCTCCGTCATCTGATAACGCCGTGCAATATCAGGGATCGCTTCTGCAAAAAAGTATCTTCTCACAAACAGATCGCATTCTCTCGCGGGCAGTCCCTCCGCAAACCGGTTGATGGCTTCCTTCAGCTCAGCGGCTATATAGGCCTCCTCCGCATTCCAGTTTCCCGACAGGTCCGCGCACTCCGCCAACTCATCGAGCACAGCTTCCACAGTTCCGCTTCCTCTTTTTGCGGCGCTGCGCGCCCTGTAGCGGTCAAAAGCCAGATTTCTAGTTATTTTGGCAAGGAACGCGCGCAGCACTGACGGCCTCTTCGGAGGCATACTGTTCCAGGCGCGCAGCCAGGTATCATTGACGCACTCCCGCGAATCCTCGACATCGTTCAGGACATTGTACGCCACTGTGTGACAATATTTCCCATATTTTTGATCCGTCTCGACGATGGCCCGTTCGTCCCTCTTCCAGTACAGATCGATAATTGCGGTATCTTCCATGGATTTTCCCTTTTTAGGCCGGTGTTTTCACACCGCTTATACTCTAAATGACGCTGAGACAGGTGAAGTCTTACAAATCGATTGACATTTAATTACGTTTCTGCGAACCGAAGCATTCTCCTCTCAGAACAGTTTAACATATCCTTCAAGAGAGTCCGCCTTCACTTTCAGTGCTTTACATCTGCTGTTGACATGGATAACGCAGGGATACTTGCTGTTCTTGGCCTCCTGGATCATATTCGCCCCTGCGATATTTCCATCGAAAGCGATCAGTCTCGAAGGCCTCCTCTTAAAGATCTCATAAGCAAAACTCTTGTAAGTGCCCATTGGCACCGGTTCGATCGAAACCCGGATCCCTGCTCTCGCCGCGCGAAGTTTGCGGTACTCCGGCTCCGTGATCATGGACGGCACCATGGCAAAGACCTCGAACCTCCCCCGGTTCTCCTTTACCAGATATTGTTCATAACCGCGCAGAGCATGCCCGATCACAAAGAAAGTCTTCTCCGGGTCCTCTTTTGCCAAAAGATCGTCGATCCTCTTCTTATTCTCTTCAGTCATCCTCACTTTGTGGCTGTCATGGCTGAAACTGCCGCCGACGATCACTATAGGGGTCTTATCCGAAGGCATTTCTCTGATCTGATCCGCCAGTGCCTCCGAAGCCCGGAGCGAGCGCTTCCCGATCAGGGAGAGCTCCGGTTCTTCCGCACCTTTCTCTGCCTTTGGTCCGGCATTTTTTCCATAAGCCGCGCTTTTGGTTTCAAACGCCTTCAAACTCTGGTGCAGGATTCTGTCCTCACAGGCTCTCATCAAATGCATCTCTTCGTCGCTGAGCCCCAGCATCTTCTCCAGGGAGAGCTGCTCGTCAATCGAATCGCTCCCATACAGGGCGCCTCCGTCGGTTCCCTGCACACAGCCGATCCCAAGCGCAAGGTACTGTCTGAGAGGATGCCGCTTCATGCTGCTGAGGTTATTGAGACGCACATTTGATGTGATCTGGAACTCCAGCACAGTGCCGCTCTCTTTCAATGCGCTGATCAGCGCTTTCCCCTTCGCCCTCCGAAGGTCCGGCGTGTAGAGCCCGTGACCGATCCTCACATACGGCATCTTCTGCCCCGGTAAAAGCGCCTCCCTCACGCACTTCAGACTGTTTGCGATGTTGTCCTGAAGTCCGTCATTCTCACCGGCATGGATCCTGAGCACAAATCCCGGATCCTCCTTGGCAATCCTGACAAGTTCGTGGAGCACCGGCGCGATATCCCGTATATCATTGAGTTCCTCGCCGATGATATCGCTCCCCGCCACATAGGGGTCCGCAATGATCGAGCGGAGCGTCTCCAGATTTTCCCTGAAATAATCTCCCGTCTCCACCTGATCCTTCACGATCGTCAGCGGAATCCGGCGGATCGCCGCCAAAAACCGCAGAAGCACCCCTGTCTCCTTCGTAATTGCCGGCATGACGGCATGAACCTGTGCCAGCATTGCAGGGGCTCCCTCTTTTTTGACCAGAGTCGTGTCCGATATCTCCGCGTAGCAGACACCCTGCTTCGCGTAACTGCGGGCGATCCACAAAAGCTTGTCCTGAAACAGTGTATTCTCACTGTAAGCCGGATTCTCCCGGTCCCTCAGAATCTGCTGCACCGCGGCGCGGATATCGGAATCCGGGATCGCAGTTATTTTCTCCTTTTCAAATTCAATCCTGTCCTCCGCCTCCTGTCCTTTACAGAAAACATAGCGGTACAGATAGACCTTCTCCAGATTTGTGAAGACTGCCTGTCCGTCCTTGAGGATCGACAGCGAACTTCTTATCCGCGGAATATTGTACGCTGCGTCTTCAGAATCATTCAGGATCAGGTCGGCAAAGTTCAAAAATGTATTGTCATCGATTCTTCTGTCCAGGTACTTGCCTGTAAGGCCGCAGTCCCTGTACTTCTCCTCCGACACAGCCCTGCGCGCCGCGAGCTTCTCCTTCTGCTCCTTTGAGCAGCGAAGCCCGAGTTTCTTAATATAGTAAAGGGGATAGCGGATCTGATGGCAGATTCCCAGCGCGATCAGAATGTCGGGGTGGAGGTTTGCGTTCATATGCGTGTGCAGATCCGTGCGAAACTTATTCTCGCTGCGGATGTACGTCTTCACGATCGTGCGCTTTTCGTCAAGCCGGTAGTCCTTAGTCTGACTCATCAGTGTCTTGGAAATAGCCGGAATGTGCGCCTTTGTCTCCACCCGGCCGTCCGGGTAGATGTTGGCCACTTTCGTATCCCCCAGCCTGAAAATATAGATCAGCCTGTTATAACCGTCAATGTAGCTCGGCACTGTCCCGCGTATGACCAAAAGCCCGTTCCTCCCCTCCGACAGCGGCAGTCCGCAGAGCGCCGCCAAATTTCGGATCAGATTCCCGGTCCCGTGGTTGGGCGTAGAGAGCACAAAGTACATAGTGCCTCTCCCTTCCTCACGGTACAGATCCACGATCATATCTTTCTCTTTATCCAGGTAAAAACGCTGAAACCATTTCACAGCCGTTGTATCTCCTATCGGTCGGTAAAGATTCGTTAATATCTAATTATAGCATAAAATCGTTCCCCTTAAGAAAAACGGGTACAGATTGCAGGAACTTGCTCTCTGTACCCGAAGGTGATTGAAATATTGTTATCCGGTGTCTGCCCGTCCGCCCGGAAATCTTAATCTACATATATCACATATGCCTCATAAGGCTCCAACATCCCGTCCAGAATATTGTTGTTGTTCAGGTTCCTGATCAATACT
>OCTX011945641.1_pt1 | contig 17916 bp, 8 predicted proteins | sample 1539691 | NCBI WGS metagenome assembly OCTX01 (sample SAMN02144231, study PRJEB22623) | gut metagenome | biome: sheep rumen | host: Ovis aries | place: New Zealand | reverse complement strand
TGAAGTTTGAGAACATCACGTGTGAAGTTTGAGAACATCACGTGTGAAATTGGCAAATTAGACACGGAACATGGGCAAGGGACACGGGGAACACTCCTCCAAAGCCTCAATTACAGGCGATAGCTCACCCTCATATTTCCTCTTTAGAAAAAATCCAATCCCAAGCAATGATTCTCTCGGATATTTTTTGTAACTTTGCATTGTCATTAATAATAATGTTTCTATTTGCATCACTTAAATTATGACTAACCTTTTTCGATTCAGAGAAAAAACTAAGGGCATAGGGCATCTTGTCCTCTGCACCCTGATGCTGTCGCTGATTTCATGCATGCACGATGATGTGGAGCCTGCCGACTCAACTATGCTTGTTAAGGTTGGGGATCAAGTCCCTAGTTTTATCCTTATATCTTCTGATGGAAAAGAATTGACATCCTCTTCGCTTAGCGGACATGTTTACATCCTGAATTTCTTCGACACAGGATGTCCCGACTGTCAGAAGGAATTTCCTGTCATGCAGCAGGTCTATGACAAATATGAGGGAAACGTACCCATCCTGAATGTGCCACGCAGCCAGACAAAAGAAGAAGTAAACGTTTATTGGGAAGAAGCAGGATTTACCATGCCCTTCTATATCCCCCAAGACAAAAATCTGTATTATAAGTTTGCTACCAAGACCATTCCACGTACTTATATAGTAAATGCTGGGGGAAAAGTGGTTGCAGCCTATTCCGACGCTCCAATAGCAGATTTGAATTCAATCGAGCATCACCTGCAACAGTTGCTTGCCAAGGGCGGTAACTGATAAAACAAAGTCCCTTTCAATTAAAGCCAACGTTACCTGTTTATTCACCGCACACCCACACAAAAAGAGAGCTGCATAATCCTAAGACTATGCAGCTCTCTTTAGTTTATTTCTTGCGTCTCTAGATGAGGGCGCTTGATGCTAATTCACCATACATCAGTAGCTGATCTTCTTCACCTGTCTCAGGGCATCAGTTTTGGCTGTTACTACATAGACACCCTTTGGCATGCGGAATCGGTGTTCACTGAAGTCTGGTTTTGCAGAATAAACCCGACGTCCACCGACATCAAAGACATTCACTTCTGTGATGGGTTGTCCTGTCGTTGAAGTCACAACGACAATACCATCCTCACCATAGATTTGCAGACTGCTCTCTGCGATTGCCCGCTGGATGCTGGATGCTTGTACGATGAAGAAGCGGTTCTGCGTACGGCCAGGCATACGGGTAGACATTCCAGAGTAGAGGGGCACTGCTTCATCTGTCTTAGCATCATAGAGCATCAGGCTGTCGCCCAGAGACTCAACGCCCTGGAAGGTAACTGTTGCAGGCTCGTCACTATTGCTCTCGATGCCAATGGGCAGTACCATGAAGTCGTGAATGCGGTTGATGCTGGTAGCCAAACGACCTGTCAACGTGTAAACTACAGGTATGCTGGAACTGATATCGCTGACGGTGAACGTTGCAAGGTCTTCCTCTGGCAGGAATTGATTGCTGGCAGCAGCACTCTTAATCACACTGGCATCACTCTGGTTGCCGTCGCGTTCTGCATGAATGATGAACTCACCCCTATAATGCAATCCGTCAGGAGTTGAGGACGCTGTTCTTGGAGTATGTGTCATCATGTCGGTGGTGTACTTCAGTGTGATTTCGCTGACATCATCGCTCTTACTCTTCACGAAGAAGCCATAGCGCGCAGGAACAATCGTCTGCCCCTGCAAGCCGGAACCTTCACCATCATCATATGCTGCGAAGTTCATGTCCGTCCACTTCCAGGAAGTTCCATTTGGATTCAAGTCGGGATTCTTTGGATCCAACTCGCTATTCTTCATCACGAGGAAGTAAGGCATTATGACATTGCTATTCTTCTCGAAGAACTTCTGCATGTCGAGACCGCAAATGAACGGGTTGCCAGCAAGGAAGTAGCCTATGCTGCCCTGTCCTTCGTTCTTTAACGTTACTTCGTATTCTTCGGGTGCAGTAGTGCCGTCATCTGGCGTTGCGAAGTAGTCAGAACGCAGACGACCACGGTTGTTCAATGTTACGGTGTTCGTTGCTGTGGCTCCATCAGGCATTTCACGTCCATCATCAATGTAAACACGTACGCGCCTTTCTATAGTATAGCCCTTTGTCCAGTCCCAAATATCGTAATACTGGTCATCCTTAGGAAGACGGAAGACAGTCCTCACGCTCTCGCTATTGTAGGGGCTCTTCAAGTTGTTGATGGGCATCACGCTGAAACCACCATTGTCGTAGGGCACGGTATGATCGTTGTGCGCACCGCTCCAGGAGCCGCGAACTGCAACATTAATCTTACTGTCACCGAAAGGCTTATACACCAGACGATTCAAATAGTCATCAGCATTAGTGGAGTCCCACTGATAAGCTTGACCAGATCCTGTCCAGTCACCCTCTTCAGCATGACCGAGATTCTCCGTCTGGCTGGCATCGTCGGCAGACCAAACGGCACCACGTTCGTAGAGCACTGCCTTGGCCTTGTCCCACTGGCGCTGATAGACAGCAGGTGCAAAGCGGTCGTAGTCGAGTCCTGAGGGATAAGTGCCGCTAATGCCCTTCATTTCGATATGATTGGTCACATCGAAGTTGATGGGTTCGAAGTAAGTAGTCTCCTGTCGGCCGCTCCATGACGGTGCGTACCATTCTCCAGAGATTGTTCCCTGCAAGGGTGAGCTGGCAAGACTCCAGAGGTTCTTAGCCAGTGCGAACTCTACCCATGCCTTCGTATAGTCGAGCAAGTGGGCATTTACCAACTCTGTTTCCGGCTGGAATGCGATGCTGTCGCAGACATTATCAACATATAGTTCTGTTACCATATCACCCACCGCACGATACGGAACACCTGTGCCAGTCCATTCATGAGCCTGGAAGTCGTAGCGGATTAGTGGTGATGCAGTTGAAAGCAGAGCTGGGAAACCAGTCGGAATACCTTGGTCATCAACTTCATCGCCAAGGTCGTAGAGTTCAGATGCAGGAGCCGTTTCACTTGTCATCATCAGAATATTTGTGACATAGAGCGGAGCAAAGCCCTGCATACGGCTACGATCGGCTGGAGTAACATAGTTCGTAGTGTTTGGATTATCACCTTCCTTACCATTCGGTAGGTAACGGTTCTTCAGATTCGTTCCATTGTAAGCATACAGTTCATCGTAGTCTGCACGGCGCCAGTTCTCATCATTACTCCAGTCAGTGTTTCCTGCACCTCCAGTCCATACCTCATAGTCGGGTACAATCTTGATAATGATGTCTCCATTACCATTACAGGTAAACTGTAATCCTTCATTCAAATCCTCAATGAAATAGTATCGGAGAGTGTAGCTGTAACCTTCGCGCACTAGGAATTCCTTATCGAAATGAATCTTCAACAAACGTTCTTCCTCTCCATTTTCCCAGAATTGGTCTGCTCTACCAACCAAGTAATCAATCTTACCAACAGCTGGAACCCATGAGTTGTTCTCGTCCATCACAATATTATCCATGATGTAACGCTGCATGATACTGTCTGTAGAATTGGCAATTCTCACATAAGAAAGGGCACTACCTGGATTGTCATCTTTCTTTATGCCAACACATTTTGGTGTGATAACGTTGATATCGCGCAGAGGAATGTGCAAATCATTGTAAACACCATCACCATGATCGACGAGCTTCTCGAACTGGCTCTTCGAGATACGTACACTCAGTGTTCCCAAACCAGCAGGATAATGCTTCTCACTGAATCCCACCTTCATGTGGGGAGCATGATCGCTCACCCTCACCTTGAAGGGCTGTGGTTCAGCACAGATGTATACGAAATCTTTAGCAGCCTCGTTGATGTTAGATTCGATGGGTATAGCAACGAACTTCACATACTTTATGGTGTCGCCCAGATAAATCTCATTTACAACATTATCATCATTTATCTGTACATCCACAATCTTCGTGTGGATAGCGAGTTGCGGCTTGCTGCCATCTGTAGGATTGGCTAACGACCGCAAGTACTCAAGCATCCTTTCTGTAAATGGTGCTATATTTTGATAGAGCGGGTTAACACCAAACCTAATGTTAGGATCATAGAGGGTGGTCACATCCGGATTCATGAAACGGAAGCATCTGACAGCATCGTAGAGATAAATTCTTCTTTCCACTTGCTCACCATCCACTTCTTCATAATAAGTAGTGTACTGCTGCATATAGTTCTCCACGGTAGCAGGGATGCTATCTACACCTTCCGACTTGGGCACACCCAGCCACCAGTCGAAATAAACCTCATCCATAACAACGTAATCGCCATCCTCATGTTCGCCATCTTGGTCTTCATAGCCTTCTTTCTTCGTATAGCCAGTCAACTCCATGGCAAAGGTCTGGGTGGTGTATTCGCAGAACTCCAGATCCTCAATAGACATACCGCCGATGGTTCCCACAATCTGAATCTTGGGCACGAACCACAAGATGGAGCGGTTGGAACACTCGTTGAGCACATTGAAAAGAAACTCTGTGACATAGTTAATGTCCTCCAGTTCTGATGACGTCATGGGCGATTTACCGTGTAAGGTCGTTAACAATGCATAGTTGTGATAGAAATCCCATGCAAAGCCACCCATGGCACCATTGAAGATCAAACGCCTCTGACCGCCGGCAGTACTCTGACCATAGACAGTGTTTCCTTCATCAAGTGCCATCTGTGCGAAAGAGAATTCTGGATGGTCAGCGAAACAAGGACTCCACTGGAAATTACCATAGACCACATTGTTGTTTATTGTATCACGCATCATCGATGCAGCGAAAGCAGCCTGGTAAACATCCTTATATTCTGCAACATCGTACATACCTGAATCAATGTTATCCTGCAGGTCGTGACCATTGACGGTGATGCCCATGGCAGCCAAACCCTCTTGGAACCTCAGCAGGAAGTTGTCCCAATCCAGATAGATGAACGAGAGATATTGTCTGTCTGCTTCTGCAACTGTTGTTGTGGATTCTTCGAGACCAGTAGAAAGAAGAAGACTCTCAAAGTTGGTCTCCAACTGTATCACATCCAGGTCACCGCCGCAAAGAGGTGTCGACAACTGAGGTCCTACTTCAGGCAACTGGGCATACACCCACACATCATCAAGGAAGTAGTCACCACCAGAGGTTGAAGCGCAATTGTTTTCAATCTTCAGTTCATAGCTCACACAAGGATCGTTAAGGAAGAACTCAAAGTAGAACTGTTGCCAGCAATATCCATCTGACCCTGCTGCAGTAGAGTTAGTTAGACCGGTTGCTCCATATCTTCTATACTGCTGACTGATCTGACCTGGGCAGAACGCATAAACCACCTTATCCGGCTGTCCCGGTGTTTTACCAATCACCTTCAGGATAACGCTGCCTGGAACAGTAGTAGCACTGGCTGCAATAGCAGACATCCAGCCTGAGCACATCATCTTCGTTCCCATACAGAATGTACCTGTAAACGGCACGCTGGCTACTGTACCAGGTAGGTCGGAGGCATCAATGTAGAGGAAACCAGATTCTAAGTTAGGGTTAAGAATTTCACCGGTTTTCCTACTAACTGGATTTATGTCTAGTGTTTGATGAGCTGTGTTACCAACACCATACTCACCCCATACACAATAGTTAAATACATTATTTCCAAAAGGAGCAAAGGCATAGTTTGACTTTTGAGGGTTCAAAGGCAAAGCAGAATTGTTTGCTATTGTAAAGTTACCTGCAGTGTTACCTGGATAAGTCGTCGTGCCCTCGGGAGTAACAAAAGTCTGACCCTTTGGATAGTCGAAGTCAATATGAGCAACAGGATCCTTGCCACCCACCAACTGGCGAAGTCCCTGAGGAGAACGAGGTTGCAACTCAGGTCGAGCGTTGGCGCCTACAACATCCATCCATGGATAAACTTCACTATTATCGTCGAAGATAAGGGTAAACTTTGCCAATTGGAATCGTGTGGTACTGTTAGCACCGGTACGGGCATACACCTTAATCTCTGCATAACCACCAGAGGGAACCACTCCACTTGCAGGATATTGGAACTCTACCAATCGACGGCGATGGGTTGCAGCATTAGCGTAGTCTGGATTAGTTGGAGCATTGATAAAGGCTGCATTTCTAATACCAGCATTATTATAATTGGTTATCTCAATTTGAACATAATCATTGCTCGTGATATTCTGCAGGTTCTGGTCAGCAGCATTATTTGGATTACCATTGGTATAGAACCAATAATCCCATAGCTCCAAATCCAGAGGCACGAGATCAGCCCTAATGGTGTTATAAGCATTAGAGATACGGCGTGTGGGGAAGTGGATTGTATGCTCTTCTAGCCAATCATTACTGCCATAAGTCATTGCCGTAAGCTTGCGTGCCATTACGTTGGCATCGACCAATTCAAAATAATGACGAAGGGTCAGCGAAGGCTCAGTGAGATTACCTGCGTTGGCACCATTAGCTTGGCCTGGATTCTGATATGCCAAATCACTGTATCGTGACAAGTCAGCACCAATAACGAGACGATCTTGTCCATTCGGGAGGCGAACTTCCATGCTATGTGTGACAGCTTGAGTGTTACTGTTATTGGCAATTCGCTTGACACCACTTCCCATCACCAAACCGTTATTGTAAACAAAACGACGCCTATTAGCGGATTGATAGATACCATCGTGCAGAGGCAACTCATTGGTGCCATTATAGTAATACCAACGCTGGAAATTAGTGTGCTGAGAAGCAGATCCTGCATTATTTGTAGTAAGGAACACACGTGACCATTCATTATGTTTAACATAATGAGTTACACGGTATTCCGAGACATTCTGCACTTGAATTCCGCTATAGGGATTCGCCTTCATGCCTTCTCCCTTCTGCAGGAACTCGGGCGGGAAGGCTTCCATCCCCTCGGCCCTGTTAGCAATGTACCCCTGTTTATGAATGACATTAGCATTAACACGCGTGCCACCCGTATATGTTTGTGCCTGCACACTACTGAAGACACCCATACTTGCCAGAAGCAGTACGGCAACGCGACGGGAGCATTTATTAAAAGTGTATGTTATATTCATCGTAGTGAAACCTGCTTAGAGATTGTCCTCGTATATGTTATAGTTGAACTGATAGGCAAAGCCCTCGAGCTGCAGCTTGATGGTAACCGTTATCATACCAGCAATCTTGTTATTGGTCAGTTTTCCGACGAGTTCACCCGAGGCAAGCTGCACGAAGCGCTGCTCAAGGATGGCAAGGTCACCGGTGATGACAATACCTGTGCCGGTAGTCGGGTCAATAGACTCTGCCACACCAGTTGCCGGCGTTGTCCAGCCATACACATTGTCGTCGGTAATTTCCTGTTCCACAGCTGGTGAACCATTGACGATATAGGGCTCACCGGGGAGCACGAAGGTGACATCGCTGTCGTCAAAGCCACGCCAAACTCCTTCTGGGTCCTGGTTGTTGCGGAACATAGGACGGAGGAAGATATAACCACCAGAATTGAAGGTGATACTCAAAGCATCAGCTGAGAGCACACGAGCCTGGAAGCCTGCGATGGGCGGGAAGGGCAGTGCCTCGATGCGGAACGTCCAGTCGGTGAACATGATGGGAATCTTAATCCAGTCGTTGCGGCGGATATAGTCAAAGCCATTAGTCGTTCCTGTCTTCCATGCAGAACCAGATGTCTGGCTATTCACGGTAAAGCCATAGCGCATCTCCTCCACTGCCGCACCGTCAGCACGGTGACGATTGACCAAGATACGAATAGAGTACTGGTTCTTGGTGGCTGTAGCTGTGGAATTGGTCTCGTTGACATAAAGGAAAAAGGTCTTGGATTCTGGCTCTACAGTTGGATCCTCAGGATTCTTTGCATGCAAGACGACTGGTGAGTCGAACTCTACCTTATAAGAAATAGTGTCTTTGTTGGGAATATCATCAGGAGTGGCAGGTTCCAGAATGCCGACATTGGTTTCGGTCAATGGGAAGACCTCATAGCCAATGATGTCCATCTGCTGCTGCGAGTCGTTGATGAAAGTAATCTCGAGTTTTGCCATCGTGCGAATCAGCTCCACCTCGAACGATTGGTTTTCAGCCTCCACAACATTAATGGCTTGTCCACCCGTTTTACTGGTCATGGGAATGTCCTTATCCCATCCGTTGGTGGTGGGGAGCGTTACATTCGTCAAGTCGGGCATCATCTCACCTTTCACAATGTTCAAAGAAGAGAAGGGAACATCTTCTGGCAGGTTGGCAAAAGCGAATGCCCTGTATGCCCCTGGAGGCAGGGTGAAGCGGAATGCGTGTTCCTCAGCACCCAAAGCATCTCCATGAACTAATTCCTCAACAATATTGTTGCTGTTAACAAATGCAACCCAATATTTATGAATCTTTTCCTTGGAGTCGGTGGGAGAAAGCCAGTCGCCTGTGGCGCGTGTAGCACCGAGATAGCGGGCGGAGAGTCGTACCTGCACTTGGGTCATGCCCTCTGGCACCTGATTTATGTTGTCCTCACTGCTACAAGCACTCAGCCCCAAAACAGTGGCGAGGGCAAGAAGGCAGTATATGGTGATATTCTTCTTCATACGGCTTTAGATGTATATGATAGGATGCTCTACTGAGTACCATTTTCTCACATAAATGCGTGCCTTGAGTTCCTCAGGCTCGCGCGTTTCGATAGTAGGTGTGCCTGGTCCTGTCGTGGGTTTGAGCGTCATGCGGTAGATGTTGTTGCGCACAATACCGAACTCCATGGTATCGTGGATGACTTCAACATTGTTGGAGTGACGCAGATAGGTGACATAGTAGCAAACGCCATTGGTGTAAGTCACCACTTTGCAGAAATGCTTCTCTGCATAAGCCTCTGCATCCACTTGATTCTCGAAGTAAAAGCGCTGGGGCTCGTCGATGGCAGAGGTGTTGGGTTCTGCCATATAGAAAGTACTTCCTAGAGTATAGGTGCCTGACGTTAATACATCGCTATCGGCATCATAGGCGGTATAATAGTGTGCAACAGGAGCATAACGGCACTGGAAGATGACGCCAGTAGCGTATTCCGAAAACGTTGATTCTTTGGCAAATGTGTTTTCGTTGACGTAACCCAAAATGACGGTTGAGTTCGTATTGGTAATAGTGGGCATCAGGGAAGCATCGCTACTCAGCATTGTTGCTACATTGCCAATACGGCTGTCACCGTAGAGGTTCGTCAGGAATTCTGTATTTGTACGGTTTGCCTCGGTCTTCTGTGTAGAATAGGGATCGATGACAAAATTGGTAGCAATTCCTCTGGGTGCAGGAGTTTCATCGCCCAGATAGACAAGGTTTGTGCCATTGATATCGTCAGCCACTCGCTTTACGAAGAAAGATGGCTTCTGGCATCCGTTCATAATAGCCAAACGATCAACATAAAGATAGGCCAGTGGATCAGTTGCTGTGCCTATGGAATAACGCAATCCATCGCTAGTAACCTCTGAACCAGTGGGGAGGAAGTCGATGCGGGCAGCAAGTCGTTCCACAGTAACATGCAGGCGAACAGGGTCATCTTCTTCACCTGTACCTGAGGCATAGTATTCATCGTTCTCGTTGCACATAACGAAACGCGTGGGCAATGCGTTCTCTTCAGTGGGTTCTGTCCATGTCTTTTCGGGAATACCTTCTCGCAAGGCTCCCACAGTGTGATAGGTGGCTGTCAGATCACCCGCATTTGCGACAACTATAAAACGGAAGACAAGGGGATTGATTTCATCTCGGCTGGCTATAATGGGAATAGAGAATGAATAAGTGAGCACATCTTTATATATAGCGGGGTCATAGTCCTTCAGATTCAGATTCTCACGGAAAGAATCGACTCTTGCCACCTCTTCGTCACTGAAATAACGGCTTCCAAAGAAAGGTGTATTTGCAGCAGAATTGATATCTGCTCCGCTACCAATTACAAAGACAGTAAAGTTGTGCAACTTATTCTCGTTCTCGCGAGCATATTCCCAGCCGTCGCCCTCTTCGCCTCCATTGGGCACCGCACGAGTAACAGTGCCCGCTCGCTCGAAGTCGAACGTTAGCTCAACGTAGAGGCTGTCGCGACCATAGCTCTGATAGTTTAGAGCATCCTCATAGTCGCTGCAAGCCGTCAAGACGCCGAGCATCGTCAAAGTGGGTATTATATAATGGAACAGTTTCATACTGTCGTTAATGTCTGTTTAATAGATGATTAATCGAGCGTTACGTTCTGGATGCGCTTGACCCAAGGCATGTCGTGTATGCTCAAAGTGATGTATTTCCATCTTCCGCCTATGAGGACAAAGTCGAGGCGATAATCGTAAGCGCGATCGAGGAATTCCTGCGGGGAGTAGGCAAAGCGCTCGAAGGCACCGCGTCCCTGCTGCAGGATTTCTGGCAAATTGATAGTAGCCACCTCCTTGCCAGAGAGGCGATTGACTATGTAGAGCATAGCTGGTACAACGGGACTTTCGCCCTGTCGCAACATAAGACGATTGAAGTCGAGGTCGGCATGTGCTGCTTCTTCCACGTTTTCGTCGTCAGCAGGTCGCTCATAGTAGCTCATTGCAGTGGTGCTGCTATAGTAGGTGTTCCATTCGTCGTGAGGCGTGTAGGTCAGTTGTGGAGTACCATTTGTGTCCACACTGTTGTCCCAGAGCACTTTACCGTTCTGGTCGACGATGCTGATAGCAAAGTCGGCAATATCGCAATGACCTGGATCGTCGGCCTGACGAAGGGAGATATGCAGGCGCTTTGTGTCACGCACCAGGCTGACTACGCAAGTGGTGAGTTGGTATTCCTTTACGGATACTGTTTCTGCCTCGACCATTACTGGTGTGCCGCTGGCACGCGTCACAGGATTCTTGGTATATTGTGCCGAGCGCAAAGTGCCGTGCCAAAGAGTGTCGAGTACCTGCGAGATGTCGGTGGCGGCTTGTGAGCCTGGCATGTCGGTCAAGGTGACGCTGAGGTTGTTCATCGGTCCATCTTGTCCGCCGCGCAGATAGCGCACACCTGAGAGCTGGCTGATTTCGCCATATGGACGCTGGTTGGCCAGTGCCAGTAGGCGATATTCACCAGGCTGCAGTCCATCGACTATCATGCGGTAGTTAGGGTTGCGCAAGGGTTGGGCAGAGGCGCTATTGTCCTCTGTCTGCGTACGCACCAGATTTCCGGCTAAGTCGTAGACATAGAGCGTGACGCTCCCGACATGGTCGTTGAACATATCGGCTCGCTCTACGTTGTAGTCGTAAACAAACTGCACGGAGAGCCCCTGAGGACAATCGTCGAAGTCGTCGCTCATCATCGAGCACGATGCTAGGGTTGTAAGAGCCGTCAAGGCAATCAATGTCTTTATCTTGAACTGCATCATTGTTGAGTTGAGTTAAGTATCTATGCTTTTGTGTGTCGCGTAGTGTTTTTAAGATGGCCGACGCCCGCGTAGCGCCGGCCATCTTGTATGAGAGATTTAGAGGTTTAGAGTTCCACATCCTGAGTGCGCTTCACCCAAGGCAGAATATGTACTTCTGCAGTGATGAAGTAGCTTGTGGGAGGATTGTCGTCGGGAGTTCCGTTGCCACTGAAGTCCTCAGGAACGGGAGAACCGATACCATTGATCTGAGTCAAGTTCAGAGAATACCAGTTGTTGCGGACAACACCCCAGCGACCCAGCCATGCGCTAGCGCGGCTTGTGCCATACTGTGTTGTTTTGCCATCGATAGTCTGTGTGGCATTCAGAGGATAAACCAAATCGTAGTTATTATAAGCTTCAGCAGGTCCGTCCCAAGGAGTCTCGACGTCACCGAAGTGCTGGATGCGAGTAGCATAGTAAGAAATACCACCTGTATACTTGAGAAGCTTAGAGTTTGCGGGGTTATCAACTTTACCGATGTTATCAGCGGCGAGAGCCTCGAGAGCAGCTACCTGCTCAGCTGTAGCAGCTGCGCCATCGACCTTAACATTAGCCAGACCGAGAGTAACAGTGTAAGGAAGTTCGCCAGTTTCTGCATTAAGTGTACCTTCTGTAACTGTAACTGTAACATCATAAGTTACCTCTGAACCAGCAGGGAAGTCTGTAGAAGTTCTAATCTTAGCGTTGATAGCAGCGATGCTCTGGTTGATGACGTCGCGCAGACGAGTCTTAACAACAGCAACGATGTCGGCATTGGTCTTCAGCATTGTGTTGGGCTGACCCTGAATTGTGAAGAAGTCACCATCGCTAATCTTAGCCTTCACGCCAACATAGGTGGTGTTCGCGTAAGTCTGTGAGTTCTCGTCGAAGGTGTTCTCGTAGGTGTAGACAACATCACCAGACTTTTGGGCGTACTGTGCATCTGTCAACTCAGCATTAATCAGACCAGCTTTGCCATCGAAGTTAATATCCTTGCCAAAGTAGGTGCGGTAAGCGGGGTTGGGAGTATGGCTGCTAGCGAAGAATGGAGTGCGACCTACCATACGATACTTCAATACGGGGTTAGCCTCTGTGTTGTTGTAGGGCAGCCAAGTCTTGTCAACCTGCCGGGTGTTGTAGTAAGCTACGTTCACATTACCAAGGGCCCATGTTACATCTGCAGCAGGAACAGCTACTTTGCCATTTCCATCGAGCACAATGCCGAAGTTTTCAGCAACGTTAACCTCAACCTTTGCAGCAGCACGCTCCACGTAGATGCAAGTAGCAGCTGTGGCTGCCTCTGCTTCAGCCTTAGTCTTGTAGATAGCGTTCTTGTCGATCTCGGAGAAAGTGATAATCTCTGCGTCAGCAGGAGTAGACTCACCACCAGCAACAGTAGCGATGGGCACACTGGTCATAACGAGGCCCTTTGCTCCCATAGCACCATAACCAGCTGCTTCAGCAGCAATACCAATGGCCTTCAACTGCTGCAGCTTAAACTGAGCACCAGTAGTTGTGCCCACTGTTGCAGTGATACCAGTAGCATTGCCTTCGTCATTCAGGATAACATAAGCATAGAGCTTGTCTGTAATACCCAAATCGGGGTTCTGGATTTCCTGAACAATTCTCTGGCTGGTAGAAGTGATGTTACCAATGCCACTGGTGCCAACTTCTACATCAGATGTCTCAGAGCTGAATGTTGTGTTGATGGGGAAGCTACCGAAGAATGTAGCAGCGTCCTCGTTTGCACCCTTGAAGAGATACAGAGTACCAGTCTGCACAGCATACTCAGTTGCAAGACCATCGTCGAGATCCTCGTTAGCACGTGTGATGGGATCACCAGGCATAGCAATGCCAACTGCAAGCCATGAGCTTTCGCCAGGGATAAGGCCATAGCCGGTTTCGGGCTCAGCTACCACGTCGACAGTTTCGCTCGTGCAAGCTCCAAACAGCAGACCTGCTACTGCAAGAGCAAATAGATAAAACTTTTTCATAATTGATTAAAAAACACAATTAAAATTAATAAAAAGATTAATTAATACTGATTTTCTTATTGTTGTAATTTACGGATTGCTTCACGGTTGCGACTTACGTCGATGCCCTTGCGCTCAGCCTGATCGAGCAGGCGAGTGGCCTCGTCGTAGCGTCCCTTGAGGATGCAGAGGACGGCGCGTGCGTTGATTGCCTCACCGCTGTCGCCAGCATTCTTCAGCAGGGTCTCGGCCTTGAGTTTGTCACCTTCATGCAGGGCAACATTGGCCAGGTTGATGACTGCAGCAGTAGAGTCGGGATAGATATTGACAGCCTTCTGAATCACTTCGTTGTACTCATCGCTATAAGGCTTGTAGGTGTTAGCCACCTGCCAGAGCTCGTAGAGTGAGAGCTGATAGGGACGTGTCTTGTACATCTGCTTTGCCTCTTCAAGGGTAAAGCGACGAATATTGAAGGTGATGTCGTAGTCGGAGCGACGCAGGCTGGGATATACGTTCTTCAGCAAGTAGTTATACTCCTGCGGATATTTTGCCTTGAGGTTCTGTTCGTCGCGGTCGGCTTTGTTGGTGATACCTTTGTCGAGATCGCCCAAAACCTTATCAATGATTCCGAGAATTTCTTCACGATGTGGCAGTTCGTCGGTGCCCGTCTCGTTGACAGCCTGACGCAGTCCTATCCAGTTCTCGGGTGTGGCTTCAGCAGGAGCGAAGACGTCAGCAGGCAGGTTGTAGGCCTTGCGCACATAGTCGGTGAGTGACTTAGCGCGATTGGTGGCAAGCATGCTGTTGTGCTGATAGGGAGACTCGGGTGATGCCCAGCCGTGTATCTTGATTTCATGCACGGTGATATTGGGGTCCTGCACCATGATGTCGAGCGTGTCGGTAATCTTGCGCAGTTCACGATAGTTGTCCATATAGTCGATCTTCATCTCCCACCTGTCCACCACGAAGTTGATGAATGCCGAGCCATGAAGGTTGAGCATAGGCTTCGAGGGATCTGGTGTGACATTTGCCAGGGCGATGAGTGGCAGAGGGTCGATAGGCATCTGGCGCACTACGGAAGGAACTGCGGGCATATCAGAGAGGTCGCCGCAAGCACACATGTCCTCTTCGAGGTGCAACTGGCTACGTTCCATCCAAGACTGGTAGGGAACGCTGCTGTGATAGTATTCTGTCTGAGCCTTTCCCTTGTTGCGCTTCACATGGGAAACGTCACGATAGGCTTTGTTCGAGACACCGCGCTTATAGAGCACATACTCTGTACGGCTATCGATAACCAGAGGTTCGAAGGTAGCCTTCTGTGTGCGGTCGAGAGAATAGAGCACTGGATGCATCACCACCGACTGGTTGCGCTTGAGCTTTAGTTCGTCGAGACAAACATCCATTGTGAGCACCATTTGCTCGTCCTGGGGTGTCAGCATAGCATTCTTCACCAGCGTCTGGCCGTCGCTCAGCGTCTGTGCGCTCAGCAACTGCGAGGCCATGATAACGAGGCCTGCAAGAATATGGCGTGGATTGATGGACATATACATTATTATATATTATTATATAGGTTAGAGGTTGTAAATCAAGTTAAGGGCCAGTTTTGTCGGACCGAAATAGTGATAGTGACCGCTGTCGGTCTGTGAGCCACACTTTTCGCATGGGAACTTCTTGTACTTCAGATAGTCGTAGCCCACTCCAACGACAGCCTCGACGCTGAAATGGCGGCTTACAGGCCACTGATAGCCATAGACAAGACCACCGCCGACGAACCATCCCTCATAGCGATTTTCACGAAGACAGGGAGCGATGCCCATTGGGAACTTAACGCCGCCGGCATTGAACTGACCACCCATGAGGTGGAGACCTACGAAGTGACCGTTGAACTTCTCGCAGAACCAGTAGCGTGCCTCAGGCTGAAGAAGCCAGTGGCGAATCTTCTTGTTGTCGCGGAACGTCCAAGGGTTGAGACCGAAAGTGGTGTCGAAGGTCCACTTGGGAGCTAATCCCACCTCCATGCCGATGTTGGGAGTCAGGCTGGCATCATACAACAGGTTGTTCTTCAACGAGATCTGTGCCTCTGCCTGTTGGCCTCCAGCTATAAAAGCCAACAACAACAGCGTTCGGCCTAGGGTTCTTTGCATGTATTGCATACTTTAAGTTTTAATAAAAAACGTTACTATCTTTCCTTCTTTTCTATTTCAATTTTGACTTCTTTCTGCATCGCTTGCGTATACGCGCACATATGCTTGAGGCAAAACGTGGTGCAAAGGTACAACATTTTTTTATATATGAAGGTTTTTTAGCATTTATACTCAGTATTTTACAGAAATTTTAACAATACTTAACATGTTTCGCATACATATGCGCATTTTTCGAGCTTATGCGTCTTAAAAAATGGTATTTTTTGTTGAATTTGGTAAAATACCGATTTTAAATTATAAAATTTCCTAAAACACGACAAAAACACGGCGGCAGATTAAACCAAAAGCTGAAAAAGAGTCTCTTCAAAAAAGGAAACGAAAAACGCCGCGTGCGGAGATGACAATCCCCGCGTGCGGCGTTGGTCATTTCCGCGTGCGGCGTTGGTCATTTCCGCAGGCGGCGTTTGGAAACCTCGCATGCCAGAGACGGAAAGCACACCGGATATGTTCGGATTTCGGACAAGGTGGAAGCAAAAATATTGACGTGCTCATGCTGGGGTTTCGTCGCAAATTCAATCCATTTCATCGAAAAGTCATATCCCATACCCGCAGTAATTCTAACTTGTAAAAAGAGCTAAATGTAAAAATATTTCTGCTTGCTTTTATATGTGACTTATGGGCAGAATGGGGTTAATGTGGAAAACAGGCAGACAGAGCTGAAAATTTCTTCCGTTTTTGCTTGCAAAAACGATAAAAAAGTTGTACCTTTGTGCCCGAATTAAAAGAAAAGCAAACAAATCTCAATGGAAGAAATCGAAAAGAAACAACAGGAATACAGTGCCTCGAACATACAGGTGCTGGAAGGACTGGAAGCCGTACGCAAACGCCCTGCGATGTACATTGGCGACATCAGCGAGAAGGGATTGCACCACCTTGTGTATGAAACCGTAGACAACTCTATCGACGAAGCTCTCGCTGGCTACTGTACACACATCGAAGTGACCATCAACGAGGACAACAGCATCACCGTTCAGGACAACGGCCGTGGCATCCCCGTCGATATGCACGAGAAGGAGCACAAGAGTGCCCTCGAGGTCGTGATGACTGTGCTGCATGCCGGCGGTAAGTTCGACAAGGGCAGCTACAAGGTCAGCGGCGGTCTGCACGGCGTCGGCGTAAGTTGCGTGAACGCCCTTTCTTCCAAGATGATCAGCCAGGTCTATCGCGACGGCAAGATCTATCAGCAGGAGTACAGCATCGGCAAGCCCGTGACGGGCGTCGAGGTCATCGGCACGACCGAACTGCGAGGCACGCGCCAGCAGTTCTGGCCCGACAAGACCATCTTCACGACCACCACATATAAATATGACATCCTGGCCAACCGTATGCGCGAACTGGCGTACCTCAATGCCGGCATCACCATCACGCTGACTGACCTGCGTCCCGACGAGGAAGGCAACACTAAGACGGAGAAATTCCACAGCGAGGGTGGCCTTAAAGACTTCGTGCGCTACATCGACAGCAGTCGTACGCATCTCTTCGACGACGTCATCTACCTGAACACAGAAAAGCAAGGCACGCCCATCGAGGTGGCCATCATGTATAACACTGCTTATACCGAGAACCTCCACTCCTACGTCAACAACATCAACACCATCGAAGGCGGCACACACCTGCAGGGCTTCCGCATGGCACTGACTCGCGTGCTCAAGAAGTATGCCGAGGAGAAGTACGACAAGGAGCTGGAGAAACTTGCCAAGAACAGCGTCGAGATCAGCGGCGAAGACTTCCGCGAAGGCCTGACTGCCGTTATCTCAATCAAGGTAGCAGAGCCGCAGTTTGAGGGTCAGACGAAGACAAAGCTGGGTAACAGCGAAGTGGCCGGCGCCGTACAGCAGGCTGTGGGCGAAGCGCTGACGAACTATCTCGAGGAACATCCGCGTGAGGCAAAGCTCATCGTGGACAAGGTGCTGCTGGCAGCTCAGGCTCGTGTAGCAGCTCGCAAAGCAAGAGAGAACGTCCAGCGCAAGAGCCCGATGAGCGGCGGCGGACTGCCTGGCAAACTGGCCGACTGCTCGGACAAGGACCCTGCAAACGCAGAACTGTTCATCGTCGAGGGTGACTCCGCAGGCGGCTCCGCTAAGCAAGGCCGCAACCGTCACTTCCAAGCCATCCTGCCCATCCGCGGTAAGATTTTCAACGTGGAGCGCGTGATGTGGAACAAAGCGTTCGAGCATGAAGAGGTGAACAATATTATACAGGCACTGGGCGTGAAGTTCGGCCTCAACCCGGACGACTACAAGGAAGCGAACTACGACAAGCTGCGCTACTACAAGACCATCATCATGACCGATGCCGACGTCGATGGCTCTCACATCGACACGCTGCTCATGACGCTCTTCTTCCGCTATATGCCCCAGCTC
>OCTX012152632.1_pt1 | contig 17925 bp, 15 predicted proteins | sample 1539691 | NCBI WGS metagenome assembly OCTX01 (sample SAMN02144231, study PRJEB22623) | gut metagenome | biome: sheep rumen | host: Ovis aries | place: New Zealand | reverse complement strand
GAGTGATTATTATGAGACTTGTTTTGCAGGTATGCTCAGAGGCGAGCGTGGAAGTTGACGGAGAGATCGTCGGGGCAATCAAAAACGGCGCGTCGGTGCTGGTCGGGATCGGCCAGGAGGACACGGAGGAGATCGCGGACCGCATGGTGAAGAAGATGCTGGCGCTCCGCATTTATCCGGACGAGAACGGGAAGACGAACCTGTCGCTGGCGGACACAAACGGCAGCCTTCTTGTCATTTCCCAGTTTACGCTGTACGCGGACGCGCGCAAGGGCAACCGGCCAAGCTTCGTGAAGGCCGGACCGCCGGACAGGGCGGAAGCGCTCTACGAGTACATCGTACAGAAATGCAGGGATGCCGGCATCCGTACGGAGCACGGCGTCTTCGGGGCGGAGATGCACATCCGCCTGGTGAACGAGGGACCGTTCACGATGATTCTGGATTCGGAGGAACTGTTCGCAAAGAAATAAGGGAGGTGCAGCATGATTGAAAGGATCGCGGTGATCGTCATGGCTTTCATTTCCATGGGTTTTCTGTTTGGATGCGGGGGCTCAAAGAGCGCTCTCGACGGCACCTGGTATGAGCAGACGTCCGAAAATGTGGACCGGATCGAGATCAGCGAAGGCCGTCTGCGCTACCTCTACGGCTTTGAGACGCCCGATCCGGTCGCCTACAGCGGGCGCTTCACCCTGAAGGATGACGGCAGCAGAAAACGGATCGAACTTGATAAAAACGCGGAGTTTTATGAGGAACTCTTCTACGATCCGGGGCAGGACATCATCGTCTCGGAGATGTTTGTTCTCGATTACGGGACCATGTCGCACGAGTTCAGACGGACTCCCTACGTGGCTCCGCCGGAACCGGTCTACGGGGAGAGGATCGACCTCTCCGACCCGGACGCCCCGAAGGAGATCCGCTGGGACGACGCCGCCCTGATCGAGATGAGCTTCTATGAGACGGTGGATTACAGTCACTATATGATGAGCACGGTTTTTCTGCCGAAGACCGGCCGGTATGAGTATGCGGTCAGGACGGAGAACGGCGTCCGCATAATCGCCTCGAACTTCTGCAGCGCGGAGATCCCGCTGCCGGAGGAGACCTGGGAGGAGCTTCGGGAACTGGCGGACCGTTATCATCTGTCTGACCTGAACGGGCTCAACATCCGCACGGAGGACGTGCCGGAGACCGTGGACGATTACACGGTCCGGATCACGTACGGGGACGGCGGGTCATTTTTCTCGACAGCCAACTGGAAGGATGTGCCGGGAGACTGGTTCAACTTCATGAAACTCGCCAACGAGTACCTCTACAAGGCGTTTATCGACGCGGGCTGGAACCAGGAGACCGGGGAGTACGAGCCCTGGATCCCGATGAAGCGCTTCGGCGAGGATCCGGAGAACAGGGAGGCCGCGCTGACGATCCCGGTCGAGGAGGATGTCAGGAAGAAGACCGACGAGGCGAGCGGCGAATACACCAAGGTCACAGTGGATCATTTCGTGACGGATGACCTGGAAAATGAAAACCTCGCCGCCGCCCTCGAAACACTGAATGAGCAGGCCCGCGAGCGGGGGGAGAAGGGCTTCGACGAGGCTTTCGGGAGGCTCACGAGCGGCCTCAGGGGGTATCGGAAGAAGAAAGACCAGGTTATCTTCAGCAGTCTCTGGACGGACATGCGGGTGACGCATGCGGATGATCTCCTGGTGACATTCATAATCGAGGACGGCGCCTGGGAAACCTTCGGTACGGACGGCCCCGAGAGCGAGTTCCGCTACTATGTTCTCGACGCAAAGAGCGGGAAGACCCTCACGGTCCCGGACCTTGTCACGGATCCGGAGCGGCTGGCAGGGATGTTTGAGGAGTATTTCAGGGGTTATACGAACGAGCGGTTCGAGGGGTATTTCCAGTCGGAAGCGTTCCTTCAGAAGCTTAAAGGGATGACCGTCGATCCGGAGCAGTACGGGAACCTCGATTTCCGGCTTTCGCCGAACGGACCGGTTTTCATTTTCAGCAAGAGGCTGTTCCCGGACTGCCCGATCGACCTCTTTACGGAGATGACGGTCCCCTACGAGGAGATCCAGGATATCATGAACGAGCAGTATGTAAAGGTGTGGTGAGATGAAGCAGAAACTGAAAGCAGTTAAAATGAAGGACATTGCCGCCTACAGGATCCCGCATAACCCGGTTTACAGCCCGGACGGGAGCGTGCTGGCGTTTGAGGTCGTCCGCGCGGATCTTGAGAAAAATGAATATCACACGGACGTCTGGCTCTCCCGGAACGGGGAGGCCCGGCAGGCGACCTGGTCGATCGACGCGAATATCGTGCTCTGGGAGGACGACGACACGCTGATCCTCCGGAGGGTTACGAAGAAGGATCAGCCGGGCGTCACGGAGCTCTTCCGGCTGCGCATGGACGGCGGAGAGGCGGAGCCGTATGTGACGCTGCCGTTTGCGCTTCAGAAAATGAAAAAAATGGACGGCGGTTACGCCGCCGCAGCCCTCATCGACGCGGAGGATCCGGACGCCTGGAAGGACAAGCCCGAGGAGAGAAAGAAGAAGGCGGAGGCCAGGAAGGCGGAGAAGGACTACCAGGTCATCGACGAGGTCCCTTACTGGTTCAACGGCGCCGGCTTCACGAACAAAAAGCGGACGGGGCTCTTTTTCGTGACGGTGAAGGACGGCAAGGCATCTGTCAGGAGGCTCACGGCGCCCTGCTTTGATCTCGACAGCTTCTGCGCTGACGGCTCTAAGATTTATTATGCCGGTGCGGTGCGGAAAGCGAAAATGCAGCTCACGAACAAGGTCTTTGTCTATGATGCAGAGACGAGGCGCTCCGAAAGTTTCTACCGGAAAAATGACTATTCCACCGGCCGGCTCTTCATGATGAACGGTCATCTGTACGGGCACGCATCCGATATGAAGCGGTACGGAGTCAACCAGACCTCCGATCTCTGCCGGATCGAGAAGGACAGGATCGTGCCGGCTTATATCCCGGAAGTTTCGCTCTACTCGAGCGTGATCGGGGACACGACGGAGGGCGGCGAGGCGGATTACACCGACGGGAGCAGTTACCTCACCCTGGCGACGATACGCGATCACAACGCGGTGTTTGCATTTTCGGAGGAGGAGAACGGGCTTAAGAAGCACACCGTCTGGGAGAGGGACGGCATGCTTTCCGGGATGACCGGGTCGCCGAAGAAGATCGCGCTGGTCTATCAGGATGCAAGGCACGTCGCGGAAGTGTACGAGATGAACCGGGACGGGAGCGATTTCAGGAAGATCACGTCGCAGAACGACGAGGCGCTTGCCGGGCGCTACATCGCGGAGCCGGTCAGGATCGATTACAGCTCGTGCGGGTACGATCTTCGTGGCTGGGTGCTGCTGCCGCAGGATTTTTCGGAGAAGAAGTCCTATCCGGCGGTCCTCGATATCCACGGGGGCCCGAGGTGCGCGTACGGGGAGACATTTTTCCATGAAATGCAGCTCTGGGCGGCCAGGGGATTCGTGGTCTTCTTCACGAATATCAAGGGCTCGGACGGCCGCGGAGATGATTTTGCCGATATCAGGGACGATTACGGCGGAACGGATTTCCAGAACCTCATGGACTTCACGGACGAGGTCCTGCGGAAGTATCCGAACATCGACCCGAAGAGGGTCTGCGTGACCGGCGGAAGCTACGGCGGGTTCATGACGAACTGGATTATCGGGCATACCGACCGTTTTGTGTGCGCGGCGAGCCAGCGGTCGATCTCGAACTGGGTCTCGTTCGGGTTCACATCGGATATCGGGGGCTTTTTCGGGCCCGACCAGAACGGCGCGGCAGGGATGTTCGGCCAGAAGAATACGGAGATCCTGTGGAACCACTCGCCGCTCAAATACGCGGACAAGGTGAAGACGCCGACGCTCTTTATCCACAGCGACGAGGATTACCGCTGCCCGCTGCCGGAGGGGATGCAGATGCTGCAGGCGCTCCTCCTGCGCGGGGTGGAGGCCAGGATGTGCCTGTTCCACGGGGAGAACCACGAGCTCTCGAGGTCCGGGAAGCCGAAGCACAGGGTGCGGCGGCTGAAGGAGATCACGGAGTGGTTTGAGGGGCATACAAAGGAGTGAGATAAGCCGAAACTGCAGGGACGGTTCCTGGGGGACGGTTCTGAAAAAGCCGGGCTGCAAAAATGCAGCCCGGCTTTTTTGGAACCGTCCCTGGGAACCGTCCCCTTATTCAAACGGGAACTTATAATCAAGCCCGCACCGGTCGCGGAGATAGAGAAGCTCCTTCTGGATCGCCTCGCCGACCGGGACACCCTTGTCCTTGCGGTCTTGCCATGCGAGCCATTCCTTCTCGCCGGCGGTGTAGATGCGCTCGGCGCCCGGAGCCTTCTCGGAAGCTCTGAGTCCGCGGCAGATATCGCCGGCGGTCTTCTTAAAGGTGTCAAGACCCATAAAGAATTCGGGGTTGATCACGAAGAAGAAATGGCCGAGGCGGTACATCTTGTTGCTGCCGTCCGGATTCTTGCCGGAGAGCTCCTTCATGAAGGGGCCGCCCGCCAGCGCGGCGGAGAGGATCTCGACGATCGTGGTGAAACCGTAGCCCTTGAAGCCGCCGGTCTCCTCGCCGGGGCCGCCGATGGAGAGGAGGGCGCAGTTGCCCTTGCGCATCTCCTTCAGGATCTCGGCGGAGTCGGTCATCGTGCCGCCGTCCTTCGTCACGACGAGACCGGGAGGCGTCGGCTTGCCGCTGCGGGCATAGTACTCGATCTTGCCGTTCTGGACGATGGAGGTCGCGCAGTCAAAATTGAACGGGAACTCCTCATCGGTCGGCATCGTGAAGGTCAGGGGGTTCGTGCCCATCATCGGCTCGACGCCCCAGGTCGGAGCGACGGACGGACGCGCGTTGGTGCCGGTGATGCCGATCATGCCGGCTTTCTCCGCCATCGTGGTCCAGTAGCCCGCGATCCCGTAGTGGGTGGAGTTCATGATCGCGCCGCCTGCCATGCCGTATTTCTTCGCTTTTTCGATCAGCATCTCCATCATGTGGTAGCTCGCGACCATGCCCATGCCGTTGTTCGCGTCCATCACGACGGTCGTCGGGGTATCCTTCAGGATATCCATCTTCGTGACGGGGAGCAGCGTGCCGTTGTCGATGCGGTCAAGGTAGATCGGCTTGAAGCGGTTGCAGCCGTGGCTCTCGATGCCGCGGCGGTCGCTTTCCAGCAGGACGTCCGCGCAGATCTTCGCGTCCTCCTCCGGAACGCCGTACTTCTTAAACACATCGATCATGAAATTGTTCATTAAATCCCAGGATACATAAGGTCTTGTTTCCATAAAAACGCCTCCTTTAATGTTGTTATAAGAATATTGTATCCTTTTCGGGCGGTATTGGCAAGTGGACTTTTGTGACTGCTTTCATGTGTTTTTGTGACCATTCCGGGGAGAGGAGGCTATTTTACATGGCAGACTCTTTACTAAAAGACGGATTTGTATTAAACTGAATATATATTGACATGTATGCCTGCCAGAGGGGCGGTTAACATAACTCAGGAAAGAATGAGACGGCATCATCATGGCCAGATTATTTAATTATCTGATTATCGGCGCGGGCGGAGCCGGCGGCATCCTCGCGCACAATATGACCAAAGCGGGTCTTTACGTGACCTCGATCGCGCGGGGCGAACACCTCCGGGCTATCCGGGCGAACGGCCTGACAGTCCGGAAGCTGTGGGAAGAGTCCGCCGAGTGCATCCACATCAAGGCGACGGACATGAGTCACTATGCGGAGCGCCCGGATGTCATTTTCCTGTGCGTGAAGGAGTACTCACTCGAAAGCTGCTATGATTTTATCCGCAATGCGGCCAAAAAAGGGACGGTCATTATCCCGCTCTTAAACGGGATCTCGGTGAACGGAAAAGTGAAGGAGGCTCTGCCTGGCTACATGGTTCCGGCAGGCCTCATCTATGTGTCCGCCGCCATCTCCGAGCCGGGGTATCTCGTGCAGCACAGCGGGATCTGCCGGGTGATCTTCGGGATGCAGAGCCCGGAAGAGGACGCCCAAAGGGTGCGGGAGATCGCAGGCGATATGAGAAGCCACGGACTTGATGTCCTTTTTTCGGAAAATATAAAGCAGGACATCCTGAAAAAATTCTCCTACGTGTCCCCGGCGGGAGCGGCAGGTCTGTACTGCAATGCTGCGGCGGGAGATTTCCAGAAAATGGGCGAGCCGCGGGAACTCTTCAAAACGATGATCCGGGAGATCATGGCGCTCGCCTACGCGATGGGCTGTCCGTTCGACCGGGATTATGTCCGGGTGAACCTGAAAAAAATGGACGCCCAGGACCCGTCGGCGACGACTTCCCTGCAGAGGGACGTTATGGCCGGGAAACCGTCGGAGATCGATTCGCTGGTCGGCGAAGTCCTCCGGCTCGGGGATCAGTACAAGGTTCCGATGCCGGCTTACCGGATGGCGGCCGAAGAGATCAGGAGACGGTATAAAGTATTGTAAACGAAAGTCCGCTCAAGGCCTGAGCGGACTTTCTGACGGAGGAGCTATGGAGAAAAAGAAGCTTGCGCTGGCAGTGATCGAGCGCCTTAAAAAGGAATACCCGGATACGGACTGCACGCTGGACTACGACGAAGCCTGGAAGCTGCTGGTGTCGGTCCGCCTTGCCGCCCAGTGCACGGACGCGCGCGTCAATGTCGTCGTGCAGGATCTTTACGCCAGGTTCCCCGACGTTAAGTCGCTCGCGGAGGCGTCGCCGGAGGAGATCGAGGAGATCGTCCGCCCCTGCGGGCTGGGGAGAAGCAAGGCCAGGGATATCTCCGCCTGCATGCGGATCCTGCACGAACAGTACAATGACAGGGTGCCGGATGATTTCGACGCACTCCTTGCGCTGCCGGGAGTCGGGCGGAAGAGCGCGAACCTGATCATGGGGGATGTGTTCGGGAAGCCGGCCATCGTGACGGATACCCACTGTATCAGGCTTTCCAACCGGATCGGTCTCGTGGACGGCATAAAGGATCCTAAAAAGGTGGAGATGGCCCTCCGGAAGATCGTGCCGCCCGAGGAGGGAAATAACCTCTGCCACCGCCTGGTGGACCACGGGAGAGCGGTCTGCACGGCGCGCACGAAGCCTTACTGCAGCCGCTGCTGCCTTCTTGATATATGTGAACAGAACGGAATCTGAGAAAAAATGCCTCCTGCCCGGGAACATGATGCCGCAGGAGGCATTTTTATGCGCCGCGGCCGGCTGAAACAATGAAAAAATGGTGAATATTCACCAAAATTAGAGACTTTTATGCTCTCGTGTGCTAAAATATGAACAAAAAGGGGGTGTCGGTATGATTAATTATTCTGTTGACCAGGAAAAACAGTATCATATCCAGCTTGCGCCGGGCGAGGTCGGCGAGTACGTGATCCTGCCGGGAGATCCGGGAAGATGCGAATCGATCGCCCGCTGTTTTGACTCGCCGAAGCTGATCGCCCGCAACAGAGAGTACACGACATACACCGGGACGATTGAAGGCCGGAAGGTCTCCGTGACGTCGACCGGGATCGGCGGTCCGTCCGCCGCGATCGCGCTCGAGGAGCTGGTGCGCTGCGGGGCCAGGACATTTGTCCGGGTCGGGACCTGCGGCGGGATCCAGCTTGACGTGAAGGGCGGAGACCTGGTGATTGCGACCGGCGCCGTCAGGATGGAAGGAACAAGCCGTGAATATGCCCCGATCGAGTATCCCGCGGTTCCGGACTATACCGTGACGGCAGCCCTCATAAAAGCCGCGGAGAAACTCGGCTGTCCGCATCACGTGGGCGTGGTGCAGTGCAAGGATTCCTTCTACGGGCAGCATGCCCCGGAGGTCATGCCGGTCTCGTGGGAGCTTGAGAACAAATGGGAGGCCTGGAAGCGGATGGGCTGCCTGGCCTCGGAGATGGAGAGCGCGGCGCTCTTTATCGCGGGATCATTTCACAGGGTGCGCGTCGGCTCCGTATTCCTTGTCATGGCGAACCAGGAGCGCGCGAAGGCCGGACTTGAAAACCCGGTGGTGCACGAGACGGACGCCGCGGTCAGGACCGGCGTCGAGGCGATCCGCCTGCTCATCCGGGCGGAGAAGGAGAGAGAAGATGAGTGACAATAACCATATCCCGACCCCGCATATCTCCGCTAAGGAGGGGGATTTTGCAAAGACCGTGCTGCTGCCGGGCGATCCGCTGCGGGCGAAATTCATTTCCGAGAATTTTCTGGAAAATGCAAGGCTCGTGACAGGCGTGCGCAACATCCTGGGCTACACCGGGACCTACAAGGGTCACGAGGTCTCCGTCATGGGGACCGGCATGGGCATGCCCTCGATCGGCATCTATTCCTATGAGCTCATGAATTTTTACGGCTGCGAGAACCTGATCCGCGTCGGTTCCGCCGGAGCTGTAAACGAGGACGTCCATGTGATGGACATCGTGCTGGCGCAAGGCGCCTCGACCGATTCGGCCTGGGCGAACCAGTACCGGCTGCCCGGCACATTTGCCCCGATTGCGAGCTGGAAGCTCTTAAGCGCAGCCGTCCGCTCCGCCAAAGAGCTGGGCACCTCCGTAAAAGTCGGAAATGTCCTCTCCTCCGACGTCTTCTACGGGGACGATCCGGCGGGGAGTGACGCCTGGAAGAAAATGGGGATCCTGTGCGTCGAGATGGAAGCGGCGGCCCTCTATATGAACGCCGCGCGCTGCGGGAAGAATGCGCTGGCCATGTTCACGATCTCCGACGAGCTCTACTCGGGCAGGTCCCTCCCGTCGAAAGAGAGGGAGACGAGCTTCAGGGACATGATGGAGCTGGCGCTTGAGACCGCAATTTCTCTGGAACGGTGAACGGAGGGTGATATTTTGGAAATGGATGTGAGAGAGATTCTTCATCATGTCGACCATACCGAGCTGAGGCCCGAGGCGACATGGAGCGATATCCAGAAGCTGTGCGATGAGGCGATCGCCTGCGAGGCGGCGTCCGTGTGCGTGCCCCCGTCCTACGTGAAGCATACGAAGGAATATGTCGGAAACCGGATGCGGGTCGCGACGGTGATCGGCTTCCCGAACGGCTACATGACGAAAGCCGCGAAGGTTTTTGAGGCTTCGGACGCTGTCATGAGCGGGGCGGACGAGCTCGACATGGTCATCAATATCGGCTGGGTGAAGGACGGGCGCTTCGACGAGGTCACGAAGGAGATCCGCGCGGTGAAGGCGGTTGCCGGTGACCGCATCCTCAAGGTGATCGTCGAGACCTGCCTCCTCACGGAGGAAGAGAAGGTGAAAATGTGCGAAGCCGTCACTGAGGCGAAGGCGGACTACATCAAGACGTCGACGGGATTTTCGAAGGGCGGCGCGACATTTCCCGACGTGGCCCTCATGCGGGAGCATGTCGGGGAAAATGTAAAGATCAAGGCGGCGGGCGGCATCCGCACCATGGAGGAGGCGGAGCTGTACCTGAAATTCGGCGCGGACAGGCTCGGCACGAGCCGGCTGATCCGTCTGTATCTCAAAGCGTCAGCGGAAGGAGAGAAGGAAAATGAATGAAGCCAGAATGAGACTGGAAGAGCAGCTCCGGCAGAAGACGCTTGAGAAGGGGAACATGGCGGACAATCTGGTGCGCTTCGCATACGACGCGATGAAGAGAGCTTACGCGCCTTACAGCAATTTCATGGTCGGAGCAGCCCTGCTCGGAAGGAACGGCAAGATCTACATCGGCTGCAATGTGGAAAATTCCGCATTCTCGCCGACCTGCTGTGCGGAGAGAAATGCATTTTTCCATGCGGTCGCAGACGGCTGCCGGAAATTCGAGGCGATCGCGATCGTCGGCGGAAAGGACGGAAAGGTGACGGATTACTGTCCGCCCTGCGGCGTCTGCCGGCAGGTGATGACGGAGTTCTGCGGTCCGAGCTTCCTCGTGATCCTGTCCAGGAGCGCGACGGACCGGAAGGTATTTCAGCTGCGCGAGCTGCTGCCGGAGAGTTTTAAGCTCTCCTGATACGGAGTTTTTGTATGGAGACGTTTGATTATGGGATCCTGAACGACCCGCATATCTATAAAATCGGCGCTCTGCCGGCCCACTCCGACCATATCGTTTACGCCGATACGGACGAGATGGAGCAGGCGGGCACCGTTCTTAAGGACTGCTTCCGGCGGGCTGCCGCCGGCGATGAGATCAATGTGCGCCTCGACGAGACCTTTATGTCCTCGATGCGGCTTTCCCTCAACGGGTTTTACAAATTTCACTGCGCAAAGAACCGGGACGCGGCGATTCCCGGCTTTTTTGCTGAGGATTTTGACGCTTCAGGCTGGGACGACATCTATGTGCCGTCCCACATCGAGCTCGCGGGCTACGGGATGCCCCAGTATGTGAACGTCCAGTATCCCTGGGACGGCCACGAGGAGGTGCCGCGCGGCAAAGCCCCGGTGACGACCAATCCGATCGCGAGCTTCTTAAAGGACATCCGGATCCCGGAGAAGTGGCGGGGAAACAGGGTTTTCATTTCCTTCCGCGGTGTGGAGAGCGGGTTCGCGCTCTGGCTGAACGGGGAATTCGTGGGCTACAGCGAAGATTCCTTCACGCCTTCCGAGTTTGAACTCACGCCCTTCCTCAAGGACGGCTGGAACCGGCTGGCGATCCAGGTCTACAAATGGACCACCGGCAGCTGGTTCGAGGACCAGGACTTCTTCCGTTTCTACGGGATCTTCCGGGACATTTATCTCTACGAGGTCCCGCCGATCCATATCTACGACCTGAAGGTCGCCGCGATTCCCAGCAGGAATCTCACTGCCGGCAATTTCAGCGTGCAGGCGGATTTTCATGTTCCGTTTCCGGGGGAAAATGAAAACCCCGGCATCCGCCAGCGCTACTCGGGCAGCCTGCACCTGACCCTCTCGTATGAGAAGAAGACGGTCCTTGAGATGACCGTGCCGATCCGGGAGAAGACGATCGTCAAGCGGACGATCGAGCATCCGGTCCTCTGGAGCGCGGAGGACCCGCAGCTCTATCATCTGACCCTGGAAGTCCTGGATTCGTCCGGGCATCTCATGGAGGTGACCAGCCAGGAGGTCGGTTTCCGCCGCTTTGAGATGAAGAACGGACTTATGTGCCTGAACGGGAAGCGCATCGTCTTCAAGGGCGTAAACCGCCACGAGTGGAGCCCCGAGAGAGGGCGCGTGCCCGATTTGTGCGACGCCGTCACGGACCTTGTGATCATGAAGCGGAACAATATCAACGCGCTCCGGACCAGCCATTACGTGAATTCCTATTTTGTCTACATGCTCTGCGACTTTTTCGGGATCTATGTGATCGCCGAGAACAATATGGAGACGCACGGCAGCTGGGTGCCGCACCACATGGGCCGGCAGCCGAGAGAAAATGTCCTCCCGGGCGATCATATCGAGTACCTTCCGATGCTTCTTGAACGCGTCGATTCGACCTGCCGCCTGCTTCGGAACCATCCGTCGATCCTCATCTGGTCGATCGGAAATGAATCCTACGGCGGCTATGTGACGAGCGAGATGGCCAACCGTTTCCGCACGCACGACCCGAACCGACTGGTCCACTACGAGGGAGTCGCGAACGACCCCTCCTACCCGGATACCTCCGATATGGTCAGCCGCATGTACCACTCGGCGAAGGATATCGAAAAGTGGCTGGACACGCACCCGGAGAAGCCGTTCATTTCCTGCGAGATGAGCCACTCAATGGGGAACTCGAACGGCGGGCTCTTCAAATATACGGAGCTGACAGAGCGGCGGCCACGCTACCAGGGCGGATTTATCTGGGATTTTATCGACCAGGCGCTCTACAGGAAGGACCGCTACGGCGACGAGTATCTCGCCTACGGCGGAGATTTCGATGACCGGCCGCACGACGGCAATTTCAGCGGCAACGGGCTCGTAAACGCCGAGCGCAGGCCTTCCGGGAAGCTGCAGGAGGTGAAGTATCTCTACCAGAATATCCAGATCGAGGTCGGGCCGACCACCTTTACGGTCGAGAACCGGAATCTCTTCATCGGGACAGAGCGTTTTGACTGCCGTGTCAGGCTCGAGAAGGAGGGCGTCATCCTGAGAGAGATCTGTCCCGAGGTGGATGTTCCGCCGCTCAGCAGAAAGACCTTCAACCTGCCGAAAGCCCGCTGGGAGGAAGAACCGGGCGAGTATGTGTTCACGGTCTCCCTGATGCTCAGGGAGGACTGCCTGTGGGCCAGAAAGGGCCACGAGGTCGCGTTCGGCCAGGCGGCCTACCTCATCAGCGGCCGCGAGGACCGGCTGGTGTCGGAGCGGGAGAGGATCCGTTTCGACCGCAGAAGGCCCGGACTGAACGTGGTCCACGGGGATTACAATATCGGCGTGCAGGGGGATCATTTTGAGGTCCTGTTCTCGCTTGTCGAGGGAAATATCGTCTCCTACCGCTGCGGAGGCATCGAATACCTGACGGCTCCTCCCAGGGCCGAGTTCTGGCGGGCTCCGACGGACAACGACCGGGGGAACCATATGCCCGGGCGGACATCCGCCTGGAAATCCGCGAGCCTTTACGCCTCCGCCGTGCCGGTCGTCGGAAAGGCGGACGATGCGGAAGAGTACCCGCGCATAAAGGAGACGGATGACTATTTTGAAATAAGTTTCAGAAAATATCTGCCCGTCTTCGGGGACTTTCCGATCCTGTTTACCTACCTCGTGTTCCCGAACGGGACGGTCAGAGTGCTTCTCGACATGGACAGGCGGGAGGATCTTCCGCCTCTGCCGGGCTTCGGCCTCACGTTCCGGCTGGACGCGGACTTCAGCCACGTGACCTGGTACGGGCTCGGGCCTGAGGAAAATTACTGCGACCGGAACATGGGCGCCCGCCTCGACGTCTTTAAGAGGCGCGTTTCGGAAAATATGGAGACCTATCTGAGACCACAGGAGTGCGGCAACCGGACCGGCGTCCGCTGGGCCCGCGTTGAGAACAAGAAGGGCAGAGGCCTTCTCTTCAGCGTGCCCGGCTGGAAGGAAGGGACGCAGACGCTGACGTCGATCAATTCGGCCAACCCGCTCGCGGGGGAGACCATGAATTTTCAGGCGATCCCCTACAGCGCGGAGATGCTGGAGGTGGCGGAGCATATTCACGAGCTTCCGAAGCCGCGGTTTACCTTCGTCCGCGTCTCGCTGACGCAGATGGGCGTCGGCGGCGACGACAGCTGGGGGGCACTGCCGCTGCCGGAGTTTATTCCGACGGCGGAGAGGCCGATCCACTTTGAGGTGGAGTTCAGGCACCTTTAAATACTTAAAAAATATAATTTCACGCGGTGAAGCGGTAAAATTTATGTGGCATTTTATTTCCTTTCGTGCTAATATAGGTAGCAGCGTTTTTGACGCTGCCGGATTTATCGCAATGAGAGGAGAATTGTCGTATGGGTAACTATTTTTCACCGGAGAAGGAAACCGCATCGAGAGAACAGATCAGGGAGTGGCAGAGCAGGGGCCTCGTCGACTGCGTAAAGCGGGTCTACGAGAACGTACCGTACTACAGAGAGAAAATGCAGGAAGCCGGCGTCACGCCGGACGATATCCGCGGCCTTGAGGACCTTCACAAGCTGCCGTTCCTCACCAAGGACGACCTTCGCGAAGCGTATCCCTACGGCCTCATGGCGAGACCGCTCTCCGACTGCGTGCGTATCCACAGCACGTCCGGCACGACCGGCCGCCGCGTGGTTGCATTTTACACCCAGAACGACATTGATCTCTGGGATGAGTGCTGCGCCAGAGCGCTCGTCGCTGCCGGCGGCACGAAGGACGACGTTGTCCAGGTCAGCTACGGATTCGGCCTTTTTACGGGCGGCGCCGGCCTTAACGGCGGCTCCCACAAGCTCGGATGTCTGACGCTCCCGATGTCTTCCGGCAATACGGACAGGCAGATCCAGTTCATGACCGACCTTCAGGCATCGATCATCTGCTGCACCCCGTCCTATGCGGCCTATCTCGCCGAGTCCATCAACGAGAGAGGCCTGCGCGACAAGATCCATCTGAAGGCCGGCATCTTCGGCGCGGAAGCCTGGACAGAGGAAATGCGCCGCGATATCGAGCAGGCGCTCGGCATCAAGGCTTACGATATCTACGGCCTGACCGAGATCTCCGGACCCGGCGTCGCGTTCGAGTGCTCCGCACAGACCGGCATGCACATCAACGAGGACTATTTCATCGCCGAGGTCATCAATCCGAAGACCGGCGAGGTCCTGCCGGAAGGCGAGAAGGGCGAGCTCGTGTTCACGTCGTTCGCGAAGGAAGCGTTCCCGCTGATCCGCTACCGCACCAAGGATATCTGCATTCTCTCCCGCGAGAAATGCTCCTGCGGCCGCACCTTCGTGAAAATGACCAAGCCGCTCGGCCGCTCCGACGACATGCTGATCGTCAAGGGCGTCAACGTGTTCCCGAGCCAGATCGAGACGGTCCTCCTGAACCACGGCTACGCGGCGAACTACCAGATCATCGTCGACCGCCAGAAGAACAGCGACAGCATCGAGGTCCGCGTCGAGATGACGCCGGAGATGTTCTCTGATGAGCTGTCCAAGATCACCGCCCGCGAGAAAGAGCTCGTCGGCGCACTCAAGTCCATGCTGGGCATCTATGCGGTCGTCCGCCTTGTGGAGCCGAAATCGATCATCCGCTCCGAGGGCAAGGCTGTCCGCGTCATTGATAAGAGAAACCTGTATCAGGGATGAAACTAAGAGAAGGAGGATAACAAGATGGATTACACGCAGCAGATCTCAGTATTCCTTGAGAACCGTCCCGGCACGCTGGCGGAGCTGACGGGCGTTCTCTGCGAGCACAACATCGACATGCGCGCGATGTGCGTGGCGGACGCGATGGATTTCGGCATCGCCCGCATCATTGTGGACGACGTCTTCAACACGATGACCGTGCTGAAGGACGCCGGCTATGTCTGCCAGATCACGAAGGTCCTGACAGTCGAGATGCAGGATGAGCCCGGCTCGCTGGCGAAGATCCTTGACATGCTCGGCAGAGAAGGCATCAACCTTGAATACACGTATGCATTCCTGACCCGCAGGAAAGACACCGCCTATCTTGTCCTCAAGGTGGCCGATCTCGAGAAGGCCGAGAAGGTGCTCCGCGCCGCGAAGATCAAGCTGGTCGGGCAGGAAGCGCTGCAGGAAATTTTCGGGGACTGAACATGATAAGAGTCGGAACAGGTTATGACGTGCACCGGCTTGCGGAAAACCGCAGGCTGGTGATCGGCGGTGTGACGATCCCGTATGAGAAGGGGCTGCTCGGCCACTCGGACGCGGACGTGCTTCTCCACGCGGTCATGGACGCGCTCTTAGGGGCGGCAGGGCTCGGTGATATCGGGCTTCATTTTCCGGACAGCGGTGCGGAATTCAAGGATATCGACTCGCGCGTGCTGCTCCGGCGCGTGCGGGACCTGCTTGCTGATGCCGGATTTAAGACCGGCAATGTCGACGCGACGATCATCGCCCAGCGGCCGAAGATGAGGCCGCACATCGAGGCGATGCGGGCCAACATCGCGGAGGATCTCGGGATCGACGTTACACAGGTAAATGTGAAGGCCACGACGGAGGAGGGCCTCGGGTTTACCGGGGAAGGCCTCGGGATCGCGGCGCAGGCGGTATGCCTGATTGAAGGGTAATAAAAGCCTCAGGGACGGTTCCCTGGGACAGATCTAAGAAAAGCAGCTCTCTTTTCGAGAGCTGCTTTTCTTAGATCCGTCTCCGGGAACTGTCCTCGATATTCTCCTGCGCGTCCAGCTCGTCGGTGCGCTCCTTCAGGGCCTTGAAGAACTTGTCGGGGATGGTCGGCTGGCCGGCGTTCACCTCGCTGTCCTCGGGGTCGTAAATATTGCGGATCTCGATTTCATTTTTGTAGCCGCAGTTGGTGCATTTCCAGATATGGTGATGGTCGTCGAAACCCTCCTGGCTGTTCAGGTGCTCGCCGCATCGGTCGCAGTACCATTCGATCCCGGGGAAACGCTTGTCAAGATCGTCGCCCTCATAGTAGTAGTCGAAGTCTTCATTTTCACGGAGAGAGGCGGGCTGGGATCTCCGCGGACGGAAACCGCTGTCGTAGACGTAGGTGAGACGGCTTATGCGGTTGCGGAGCAGGGCACCCAGGAGAAGCCAGGTAAATGAATTCAGCTTGCTCTCCAGCGTATTGATATTCCACTCGTTGATCACACCCTCCATGAGGTCGTAGAAGATCTCGTCGTCCATCGGGAAGAGCTCCAGCTCCTTGTCGCGGCTGCTGATCGCCTCCCTGCGCGCGGTGACCGCGTTGATGTAGTCGGCGAAGGTCAGGAAGAAGCGTTCCCATTCGGTCTCCGAGAAGCCCTTGAACAGGTCGAGCACCCCGCAGCGCAGGTCATTCAGGCGGTCTTCATTGTTCGCAAGGTCGCCGGCGATCTTTTCCTGGATGAGGGAGGCGGTCTTGCGCTCCTTCTCGATCCCCTTTTTGGCGGTACCGATTAGGCGGCCGATGATCTGGGTCACACGCTTGCTCTGGCCGGTGTGGAAGCTGCCCTGGTAGCGGACCGCCTCGATGTAGCCGTCCATGTCGTTGTAGACCGCGTTTTTCTTGGTCTGGCCGTCTGACGGGATCTCCTTCACGATGAAGCCCTTGAAGAAGGCGTCCAGCACCTCGATCTGTTTCGGAACGGGGACCTCCCTGACCTCCTTGTAGTAGAGGGATGCTATGCAGCCGAGCCGCAGCTCGTTCGGAATCGCCGGCTTGTTTCTGGTCGATGATTTCATGTTCTTACCTCGCTTATCTTGCATGATTCCATTATAAGGCATAATCCCGAAAGAGGGGAAACAGATTTGCATTTGGAAATGTTTTGGGGATATGTTTCCAAATGGAATTTGCCTACAATACGGATGGATGAATGGAAGGATTCATCACTTTTTCGTGCGAGGTGAATGAAAATGAAATGCCCCAACTGCGGCGCCCAGGGAAACGGAAAATTCTGCGAATACTGCGGGGCGGAGCTCCCCCGGTCGGCCCCGGAGACCGTCAACAATATCGAAGACAATTCGCACAGCCAGGTGATCAATAATTTCTATTTTCAGGGAGCGGCTCCGAGGGCGGAGGACCCTGACGATGTGGGCAACATCCAGAAACCGGTCAGGAGCTCCTCCTACAGCTATGGGGAAATGAACCGCGCAAGGACCCCTGACCCTGCCGTCTCTTCCTACAGCTACGGGGAGATGCAGGAGCCGCAGCCGGCGCCTCAGCCGCGGTACTATCAGGCGCCGAGGGTTTCCTCCAAGGACTGGCTCGGGACGCTGCTGTTCTGCCTGCTGCTTGGTTTCTTTGGCGGCCATCAGTTTTACGTCGGGAAGACCGGTAAGGGCTTCCTCTACCTGTTCACAGCCGGACTTTTCGGGTTCGGCTGGATCATTGATATCATCCTGATCCTCGCGGGGCATTTCCAGGATGCGGACGGGCTGCCGGTGGTGCGTGATCCGGGGGCGTATGCCTGGGGTGAGCGGCCGGAGGCCGGCGGGAAGAGCGTCTTTCGGATCCTCATGATCGTCTGCATCGTGCTGGCGCTCCTCACGGCCGGGAGCGGCTCGGGCCTCATCGTTTTCGGAGCCCTGGCGGTCCTGTTCTGGTATCTCTCGAAAAATGCCTCCGGCAGGCCCCTCTGAAAAAAGTTTTAAAAAAGAGAAAATACTTGTTGACAAACGGGCCCTGCGTGATTATAATCATTATTGCTGTCGGGGAAAACCCAAGGCAATCGATGCGTGGCTCAGTTTGGTAGAGCGCTGCGTTCGGGACGCAGAGGTCGCAGGTTCAAATCCTGTCGCATCGATTAAAAAGGTCCGTGCCAAAGGCACGGGCCTTTTTTAATCGATCCAAAAGAACTTGAACCGGAGGCTTCTGCACGAGCGAACATTCGGGACGCAGAGGGG
>OCTX012262462.1_pt1 | contig 17927 bp, 21 predicted proteins | sample 1539691 | NCBI WGS metagenome assembly OCTX01 (sample SAMN02144231, study PRJEB22623) | gut metagenome | biome: sheep rumen | host: Ovis aries | place: New Zealand | reverse complement strand
AATATATTATGTTAATATTGATTCAACAAACAAGGGAGAATATAATAATTATATTAAAACTAAATTATTAGAAAATAATAAATTAGAAAAATATGTGAATGATTTTTCAAGCAAAGATTTAAGAACTACAGATTTAATAGAAGAAATAAAAACAAATAAAAAGCAAAGACAAAAAACAATTCAGCAGGTATTAATAAAGGCAGATTTGATAACATTAAATATAGGTATAAATGACATAAGTTATAAAATTGGAAAAAGTACAGAACAAGAATTAATTAATTATACCGATGAAATATTTAATGATATAGAAAAACTATTTAAACTGCTCAGAGTTTATAGTAAAGAAAAAATATATATAATAAAATTTAATAATTCTTATGGTGAATACTATAATAATTATTTTGAATATGCTAATAACAAATTAGAAAAAATAAGTAAAAAATACAACATAAAAGTAATAGAAGAAAACAAACTAAATGATTTACTAAAAAAACAAAAAATGATATAATCATAATGAGGTGGTAAAATGAATTCAAACATAATGACAAAAGTATTTTTATGGATGTTTATAGGATTAGCTGTAACATTTGCAACAGGATCTGTAATAGCTAACAATCCAGACATGATAACTAACATTTTCCAAGGAGGAAGTATTATTGTATTAGCAATAGTAGAATTAGTTTTAGTAATAGTTCTATCTGCTAGAATAACAAAAATGAAGCCAACAACAGCAAAATTCTTGTTTATATTATATTCATTTATAACAGGATTAACATTTTCATCAATTTTTGTTGTTTATAATATTTCATCAATAATTTATGTATTCTTAGCAACATCACTTATAATGTTAGCTATGGCTGCAGCAGGAAATTTTATGAAAGCAGATTTAACTAAAATAGGAACAATTCTATTTGTTGGATTAATTGGAGTAATATTAGCTACTATTGTAAATATATTTATAGGAAGCAGTGAGTTAATGTTTGCTGCAACTATTATTTCAATTATAGTATTTGTTATATATGTAGCATATGATGTTCAAAAGATAAAACAATTAGAAGATATAATTCCTGAAGAAAACTTAGCAATCTATGGAGCTTTACAATTATATTTAGATTTTATTAACATTTTCATAGATTTATTAAGACTTTTTGGCGATAATAATTAAAAATACTTGCAAACTTCTAAAAACGTTGCTATAATATAGGAGCAATAAATTACTATGACTTGAATTAGTCATGGCGGAAGGAGAAATAATATGAAAAAAGGAATACATCCAGAGTATGTGGATACAAAAGTAACTTGTGCTTGTGGTAATACATTTACTGTAAAATCAAATAAAGCAGAATTACATTTAGAAACATGTGACAAATGTCATCCTTTCTATACTGGTCAACAAGGTGCAGTTTCAAAAACTGGTCGTGTTGAAATGTTTAATAAAAAGTATGGATTTAATAAAAAGACAAATTAATGTCTTTTTTTATTATCATGTTGAATATAAAAATAACAAGTGATAAAATATTTATAGGAGGCATATATGAAAATAGGAATAGCAAATGATCATAGAGGATATGAATTAAAAAAAGAAATAGTAGAATTTTTAAATAACCTAGGATATGATGTAGTAAATTATGGATCAGATTCAACAGAACCAGTTGATTATCCTGAATATGCATTTAAAATAGGAGAAGCAATAAAGAATAAAGAAATAGATAGAGGTATACTTATCTGTAGAACAGGTATAGGTATGAGTATAGCTTGTAATAAAGTAAAAGGCGTTAGATGTGCTAAAGTAGATAATGTTGATGAAGCGGCTCTAACAAGATTAGATAATGATAGTAATGTTATCGCGATTAGTTATATAAAAGATATTACAGAATTAAAAGAAATAATTAAAACTTTCTTAGAAATAAAATTTAGTGGTGAAGAAAGACATAAAAGAAGAATTAGTTTAATTGATAATTATGGTGAATAATGACTATTAAGACTATATTATATATAATAATGATTCCAATAGTTTTATGGGCATTAGATTCAATTAATATAAATTCTATTTTCAAAAAAAACAGATATTATCAAGCAAGACTATTCTATTTAATATTGACAATAGTAATATCTTATTTGTTAGTAAATTTTATAATAGATTTTACTAATTATACAAAATTTGTATAAAACGACATTTATTTTGTCGTTTTTTTAGTATTCTCTTATAGAGGTGATAATATCAAAAAACTTCTTTTAGTAGTACTTTTAATAATATTTATACCATATATTTTAGTAACGCTTTTTATAAAGACAAATACTATTGAATTTATATATGTAGAAAATAAAAATGTAAGAGTCAAACAAGAAAAAACAAATAAGATAATAAAGATTCCTATAGAAGAATATGTAGTAGGTGTATTAGCTGGAGAAATGCCCGCATCTTTTCCAGAAGAAGCACTAAAGGCTCAAGCGGTCGCAGCTCGTAGTTATGTTTTAAAACATTTAAATTCTAGAAAAGACTATGATGTGGTTGATAGCATTAAAAATCAAGTATATTTAGATGATGAAACATTAAAAAGAAATTGGAAAAACAATTATGGTGAATATATAAATAAAATTAGAAAAGCAGTATTAGATACAAAGGGTGAATACCTAACATATAATAATAAACTTATTACTGTTTTTTTCTTTTCAACCAGTAATGGTAAAACAGAAAATGTAGAAGAAGTATTTTCAGAAAAGTTACCTTATTTAAAAAGCGTAGAATCACCTTGGGATAAAGAAGAATCACCAGTTTATAATGATACAAAAATAATGTCATTAAAAGAATTTTATAGTAAATTAGGTCTAAAATATGATGATATTTTAAAATTTAATATACTTTCCCACACAAAATCTGGTAGCAATAAATATATTGAAATAAATGGTCATAAATTTAAGTCTACCGACGTTAGGTCAAAATTAAATTTAAGATCCACCTACTTTACAGTAAAAAGAGAAGGAGAAAATGTAAATATAAAAACAAAAGGTAATGGACATGGCGTTGGTATGAGTCAATATGGCGCAGCTGGAATGGCAAAACGCGGCTATAATTATAAAGAGATTTTAAAATATTATTATTCGGGTGTAGAAATAAAAAAATAGTATAAAACAAAATAATTTGGTCACACTTTAAATAGAGGTGATTAAATGACAAAAAGAAAGGTAAAAAAATCAGTAGTATATACTTCGTATTGTATTGGTTTAATAATGATTATAGGATTAATATATTTAGTAGAAGCAAGTATACCAAAGAAACATTCAAGTAAAGATAAATATAATTACGTATCTAAAACTATATTTGATGATATTGTACCAGTAGTAAATACTGATGATAAATTAATAAAACCATATACTGCAACTGATGTAGAAGAATTAAAAAAATATTATGATTACAAAAGTGAAGAAGCAGAACAAGAAAAATCAATAATATATTATGAAAATACATATATGCAAAGTAATGGAATCACTTATGGTAAAGAAACACCATTTGATGTAGTCGCAGTTTTACCTGGTACAGTAGAAGAAATAAAAAATGATGAGCTTTTAGGACAAGTTGTAACTATTAAACACTCTGACAATTTAAAAAGTATTTATCAATGTTTAAGTAAGGTGAGTGCTAAAAAAGGTGACTCTGTAATTCAAGGGCAAGTAATAGGTCAAAGTGGTCCATCAAATTTAAACAAAGATAAAGAAAATGTTTTATATTTCGAATTAATTTTAAATAATATATCTTTAAATCCAAATAATTATTATAATAAAACAATAGAAGAGATTAAATAATCTCTTTTTTTCATAAAATAGAAATAAATATATATACTTTATTGAGGTGAGATATGAAAAATATCCATGATAGAGTATTAGATGAAGCTAATCTTTTATTAGAAAAAGAATATACTGTAAGACAACTTGCACATATAAAACATTTATCAAAAAGTACAATACATAAAGATCTAACGGATAGATTATATAAAATAGATAAAATTAAGTATTTAAAGGTAAAAGCGATTCTTGATTATCATACCAAAATAAGACATATAAGAGGTGGTGAATCAACAAGGAGAAAATATTTAAAAACTGGAAATAATAATAATAGACAATAAAATTATAAAATGATATAATTTAGATGGTGGTAGTATGCAAAATCAAATATTAGATGTCTTAAAAATGGTACTGGTACCTTTTATATTTGTGGTTATTATAATTCCATTTATAAAAAAAGTAGCTGTTGATATAAATGCTGTTGATATGCCAGGAGGACGCCATATACATAAAAAGCCAACACCAAAATTAGGTGGATTAGGAATATTTTTTGGTTTCTTACTAGGATATATGTTATTTGGAACACATAGTGGGATAATGAATGCTGTACTAATTGGTAGTTTTATTATCATATTGTTAGGTGTTTTAGATGATATAACAGAACTAGGTCCGTTGCCTCAATTTATTGGACAACTTGTAGCGGCTAGTATAATAGTTTTTTATGGAGGATTATTAATAAAAGATATAAGTGCTTTTGGACTATATATTGATTTTAATTTCTTGTCATATCCACTAACAATATTTTTTATAGTAGGATGTATTAATTGTATTAATTTAATAGATGGGTTAGATGGATTATCAGGTGGAATATGTTCAATATACTACTTAACTATAGGAATAATTGCATTAATACAAAATAAAACAGGATTAGACTATGTTATAACATTTACAATGTTAGGATCTACATTGGGATTCTTAGTATATAACTTTCACCCAGCTTCTATATTTGCTGGAGACTGTGGATCTAATTTTATGGGATTTATGATAGCGGTAATTGCATTATTAGGATTTAAAAATGTAACAATGACATCATTCATAATACCTCTTGTTATATTAGCAATCCCAATACTAGATACACTATTTGCTATTGTAAGAAGATTCTTAAAGAAAGAACCATTATTTAAAGGTGATAAATTACATTTACATCACCAATTATTAAATAGAAACTTATCAATAAGACAAACAATATTTATAATTTATGGATTAGATTTATTATTCGCAATCGCATCAATTATATATATATTAACAGATGGTATAATAGTTTATATCGCATATAGTATATTACTACTTGTAGTAATATTAATAGTTGTAAAAACAAATATTGTGTTTGATAAAGAACAAATATTTAAAAGACGTAAAGCGAAACATACTTAATAGTATGTTTTTTATTGAATATTGTTATAAAAAGTGTTATTATGATAATAGGTGATAGTATGAGAATAATCAGGAATGGCGAAGAAGTAGATGTAGTAGTTATTACATATTTTACTTTAAATAAAACTAGTTTTTTAACAAGAAATGCAGAATGTAGTAAATATATTTTATATACAGATGAGCTTGATACAGATACTAAAACATTACATTTATCAAAAGTTTTTAATATAGACGGGACTATCAATTTAATATTACCTGATAAAAAAGAATTAGATGTTTTAAAACCAATAATATCTAATTTTTTAGCTGATGAATCAACTGTATCAGTTGTTGTTAAAAACAAATATGAATATATTAGTGTTGATGAATTAAAAGATGAAAAAATAATTGAAGCAAGTGGTCAAAAAATAGAGATAAGTAAAAAGAAGTATTTAAAACTTCTTGCTAATAAATATTTAACTTATCCAGATATGAAATTAATCAATATGGACGAAATTCAAAAGGAAGGATTAGGTAAATACAATAAAATAGCTAAACCTGTTTCTCTTGTAATTGTGTTAATGTTTTTCTTAATTACAACAGTTATTGATTCTAAAAACATTTCCAGTTCTATATTTTCATTAACTATGTTAGAGTTTTTACAAACTGCTGATTTGGCAAAACTTATATTTATATTAATATTAAGTATAGTTTCTTATAATAATGAAGATAAAAAGATATATTTTAGCTTTATTGTTTCTTTTATATCAATAACTTTATTATTACTTGGAATTAAAAATTTCGTAACTGATATGTCTACTATAACATTACTTCCATATGCATTAAAAGATATGAGTATGGTAGCTATATTATCTTTAGCTCTTATCTATTCAATTCTATTAACATTAGTATACTATTTATCAAAAGTATTATCTTTCCTATTTGTAAGTAAGTTAAAGATAAGAAATTATTTAACATATTGTGCTTCTTATATAACATTATTTACAGTACTTGGATTAGGAGCATTGACTTTATATAATGAATATATAACTTCTTATATAGATAAAATTTTAGCAGCTATTTAGCTGCTATTTTATTTTTTTATTAATATAAGTTTCTAATTCTTTTTTACCTTTTCGTAAGAATTTTTTTCTTGCTTTTTTATCGTAATGTAAATATATACAAAATAGTATTAATAAAATAATTGTTATTATGACTTTATATCTAATATCTAAATTTTTAACAAACTCATTTAAATCATTATCTTCTTTTTTGTTACTCCATATACCTATTTTATCTTCTTTGGCTTTTTCTAAAGAAGTTTTTAATTCATCAGTATAAGAATATTTTCCATATAAATATTTAACATCTGCAAGGCCTCTTTTAACTAATTCATTTTGTAATAACTTATTATCTACAAAAACCCATGCTAAATAACGATTATATTTGTCTGTTTTTCCACTTTTATCATCAAATTCAAGTACGATTTTTTTTGCGTTACTTAAACTTTTACAAGTAAATTCACTGGCTTCTTCACCAAATGGCTCTTCTCCTTTAGTAGGATGTTTAGTTTCTGGTGTATCAACAGCTAAAAATCTCACTTTTATAGTTTCATCTTTCATAGTAAATTTAGCGGTATCACCATCTACACATTCATTTAATTTAACAGTTTGTTTTTCGTTTGCTAAACAAACAAGTGGAAAACAAAAAAATATAGTTATAAATATAATTATTTTTTTCATATTATTACCTCAATATAATTATATAATAATATTATAAAGTTGACAATCGTTTAAAAAGTGTTAAAATAATCGCAGAGATGGAGGATTATTATGGCACCAATTATAGGAATAGTAGAATGGCCTTATTTTGATAAGGATAATGATAAAATTTATGAAGTAGTAAATCCAATAGTAGAATGGATTGTTAGAAGTGGTGGAATACCTATGGGAATATTTCCAACACAAATAGAAAACTTTGTGGATAAAAAAATACCAGAGTTAGAAAAAATGACTCCGACTGAACTTAAAAATTTAAAAGAAGCAATCATGATGTGTGATGGAATTATAAAGCCTGGTGCTACTAGAATATATCCTCATGAAAGTAAGATATACGAATGTGCATGTGATCTTAATATGCCATATTTAGGAATATGTGGAGGAATGCAAATAATGCGTAATCATAATACAGAATATGTTCCTAATGTTAAAAATGAAAGTAATATAACACATCAATCTAAAGAAGATTACGTTCATGAAGTAAATATTATAAAAAATAGTAGACTTCATTCAATACTAAATAAAGATAACATTATAGTTAATAGTAGACATAATTATCACATAGCAAATCCAGGTTTAAAACAAATAGCTGCATATGCTAACGATGGTATTATAGAAGCTATAGAAGATAGTAATAAATTATTTAATATAGGTGTTCAATGGCATCCAGAATCATTGCCTACAGATGATCAAAATAGTATAAATTTATTTGGAGAATTTATAGAAAGTGCTAAAATATACAAAAAGGGGAGATAAGCATAAATAAAAGAAAAAAGGGGTAAACCTCTTTTTTCTTTAAAAAACTTTACTTTAATAAATAATATATGTTATAATACCAAAGGTTAAAAAAAGGGAAGTGTTTTTTTATGAAAAAAATAAGAAATGTAGCAATTATTGCCCATGTCGATCACGGGAAGACAACATTAGTAGATCAATTGTTAAAAGATTCAGGTACTTTTAGAGAAAATGAACAAGTAGATGTTAGAGTTATGGATTCTAATGATCTAGAACGTGAAAGAGGTATTACTATACTAGCTAAAACAACAGCAATCAATTATAAAGATTATCGTATTAATATTCTTGATACACCAGGACATGCTGATTTTGGTGGAGAAGTTGAAAGAATAATGAATATGGTTGATGGTGTTTTATTAGTAGTAGATGCTTATGAAGGAACAATGCCTCAAACTCGTTTTGTATTAAAAAAAGCATTAGAAGCAGGAGTTACTCCAATTGTAGTAGTTAATAAAATAGATAAACCAACAGCTAGACCATTAGAAGTAGTGGATGAAGTTTTAGATTTATTTATTGAGTTAGGCGCAGATGAAGATCAATTAGAATTCCCAGTAATATATGCTTCAGCATTAAGTGGAACATCTAGTTACAATCATGAATTAAGTACACAAGAACAAACAATGAAACCAATATTAGATACAATAATTGAACATATACCAAGCCCTTCTATAGATATAGAAGGTTCACTTCAATTCCAACCAGCACTACTTGATTATAATGATTTTGTTGGGCGTATTGGAATTGGTGTTGTAAAAAGAGGAACAATTAAAGTAAACCAAATGGTTTCTTGTGTTAGAGTTGATGGATCAATTAAACAATTTAGAATTGCTAAAATGTTTGGGTTTATTGGCTTAAAAAGAGTTGAAATACAAGAAGCGAGTGCAGGAGATATAATTGCTATTTCAGGATTACCTGATATAAGTGTAGGAGAAACAGTTTGTGAAGTTGGTAAAGAAGATGCACTACCACTACTTAGAATAGATGAGCCAACATTACAAATGACTTTTGGTGTTAATACATCTCCTTTTGTTGGACGTGAAGGTAAGTTTGTTACTGCTCGTCAAATAGAAGATAGACTTAGAAAAGAAACAGAAAGAGACGTATCATTAAAAATAAAACCATATGATAATGAATCATTCATAGTTTCAGGTAGAGGTGAATTACATTTATCTATATTAATAGAAAATATGCGTAGAGAAGGATTCGAACTTCAAGTATCAAAACCTGAAATTATTATTAAAGAAATAGATGGAACAAAATGTGAACCTTTTGAAGACGTTCAAATAGATGTTCCAGATGAATATGTAGGAAATGTTATAGAATCACTTGGAAATCGTGAAGGAATAATGGAAAATATGTCTAATCATGATGGTCAAACAAGACTAAACTATACAATACCATCAAGAGGATTAATCGGTTTCTCTACAGATTTTATGACAATGACTAAAGGTTATGGAATGATAAATCATACATTTAAAGAATATAGACCAATGGTAAGCACTAAGGTTGGGGAAAGATCTTTAGGTGTATTAGTTGCTAATGAAACAGGAAAATCAACAGCTTATGCATTAGGTGGATTAGAAGATAGAGGAATTATGTTTATCGAACCTGGTGTAGAAGTATATGAAGGTATGATTGTAGGAGAACATTCTCATGAAAATGATTTAGCTGTTAATGTTGTAAAAGGTAAAAACTTAACTAATACAAGAAGTGCTGGTAAAGACCACACTGTAGTATTAAAAAGACCTAGACAAATGAGTTTAGAAGTATGCTTAGATTATATTAATAGTGATGAATTAGTAGAAGTAACTCCAGAAAACTATCGTTTAAGAAAAAGAATACTTAATACTAATGAAAGAAAAAAATTTGACAGTAAAAAAGAAAAATAATTAATATTTTTCTCTAACAGGAAGGCCCACATTTTAAATGTGGGTTTTATTATTTTTTAACCTTAACTTTAGGAGTTTCTGCTATTTCAATCGCTTCTAACTCTTCTTTTAAAAAGATGTATTGTTCCTTTTTAGGTAATTTTGATATAGGTCCTTTAGAATCATTGATAATATAATTATCATTATCATTAGTAACATATAGAGTGTTTTCATCGCCATCTTCTAAATCCATTACTATCATGTTTGATTTTTTCTTTTTAAATAAGTTAATATTTATTGCTGTAGTAATAGAGGGGTATTCATTATAAATGTTTTTTTCATTTTCGGTTAAGGGTACAATTAAAATGTTTTTTTTCAAAAACTCTAAGTTGTGCATATTATATTTTTTTATATTCTTAATAAGATATCCCAAATTAATTATAGGAATTATATATATAATGCTTTTATCATAATTGTAATTATCTAGTTTATAGTCTTTTTTTATAAGGTCATTTATAAAATTTAATTTATGTATTTTCTTGCTGGCAATACTAACTACGATAGTACTACTCAATATTAAAAATTCCACGTTGCTCACTTCTTTCTATGTTGGTTTATGTGCAAATTAAATAGCTATTTATGAGTAGCGCACGAAATTAAATTTACCATATTTTAAATACCTATGTCAAATTTTTTTAATATGTTGTTTTTCGTTAGAATATAAGGACTAATCTAAAAAAATATAGAAAAAAATATATAAAAAAAATTAATATTTTACACTTTTGGTGTAAAGGAGAGTATAAAAAAAAGAAAAATAATTATTATTTTTCTTCTTCAAAAAACTTAACTATATCTACCTCTAAAGTATTTGCTATTTGTTCTAAAGTATCTATTGATAATGTTTGATAAGTAACAGATTCAAGTTTAGCAATGAAACTATCACTTAATAATAATTTATCAGCTAACTCTCTTTGAGTCCATCCTTTTTCTTTACGATATTTTCTAATATTATTTCCGATAGTGTTATATATATTAGATTTATTACTACTCATAATATCACCACCTTAATTTTCTCATAAAAAGCACCTATTTAATATAGACTAATAGTCCAACAAAATGTATAATTAAATTGGTGATAATGTGAATAATAAATTAAAATATTTAAGAAAAACAAATGGTTTAACTATATATGATATTTCTAAAAAAATAGGTATTAGTTCTGTTCATTACTATATGATAGAAAGTGGTAAAAGCAAATTATATTATGATATAGCCATTAAAATATCTTCAGTATTTAATATGAAACCAGATGATATTTTTTATACTAATTAACTTTATTTTTTAAATAATAGTTTCTTAATTCTTTAAATCTTTGATAATGTACAACTTCTCTTTGTCTTAAAAACGCAAGAGGCCCAAGTACATCTTTATCTTCAGTTAAATCCATGAGGTGTTCATAAGTAGCACGTGCTCTTTGTTCGGCTGCCATATCACTTTCTAAATCAGCAATATGATCTCCACTAGCTTCTATATATGTTGTAGAAAAAGGTACACCATTAGGATCATTTAAGAATAGTGCAGAATCGTGCATAGCAAAGTGACCACCTAATCCAGCTTCTTTAATTTCTTCTATAGTTGCTCCTTTCATAAGTCCATATATCATCGCACTAATCATTTCTAAGTGAGCTAATTCTTCAGTAGCTATATCAGTAAGTAAAGCTTTACCTCTAGAATCAGGCATTGTATATCTTTGATTTAGATATCTCAAACAAGCTGCTAATTCAGAATCAGGTCCACCATATTGACTCATTAAATATTTAGCCATTTTTAAATCTTTATTTTTAATATTTACAGGATACTGTAATTTTTTTTCATATTTAAACATAAAACCCTCCTAATTTTCCCAAGGCCAAGGTTCATTATCCCAGCTCCAAGGAATTTCTTTAGTCGCATCACTATTAACAAAAACAGGCCCAAATCTACTTTGGTATTCTTCTAATAAATTATTACTTTGAACGCGATATTCATTGTATAATTCAATCATATCTTTATCATTTGGATGAATATCTAAATAAAGATTTATATCATGAGCAGCAAAACAAAACATATCTACATATAGTAATAACATTTCTTTGTCATTACTTGCTTCTAAATTAAGAGGTCTAATTTTATATTCATTATATAAACTTTCAAACATATTACCCCTTATAAATCCATTGTATGGATCATACAAAGTTTTTTCATTTTCATCTTTACTAAACATTGGTTGATTATAATTATTATTTTCATAATTATAATAATCTAGTTTTTCTCTATACATAATTTTCCTCCCAATGTATCATACGAAATTAGTTAAAAAGTGTATAGGTAATTGTCTATTTAATTATTTTTCATTAAAAACTATTGCCAAAAGTTAAAAATACTGATAAAATATAAAAGTGTTATGGCGTGATTGGTGAAGTGGTTAACACGGCGGATTGTGGTTCCGTTATGCGTGGGTTCGATCCCCACATCGCGCCCCATTTAAAAAAATACAGTCGTTTGACTGTTTTTTTTGTTTAGGAGAGTATTGATAGTGAGTTTTGGCTGTTAATGAGTTTCATATAATCTTTTAGCAACTAGCTCGCTGAATAAATAACTATCATATTTTAAGAATAAAATTCACTATTTTATTTGCAATAAATATTAATATGCACTATAATAATCTCGGTGGTTGTTATGGAACAAAAGAATTTTATTCCAATAGGTATTGTTGAAATGGTTTGGGAATATGAACCATTTGGTAATGAAAACCGTAGAGCTTATTATGAATTTTATATTCCATCAGAAGTTAATTATAATTATGGAGGACAATTTTGTAATAAATTTGCCTTTTTAGAAAATGATAATGTTTATTCAGTAGAATTAGTTGAATCTATAAAATTCAAATTTGAAGAATTAGAGTATGATTCTATTAAAAAATTACATAAAACAAAAGTTTTAAATGAAATAATTTATTTAAATAATGAACAATTAGAAAAACTAAAAAAACTTATTGTTAAAAATAATTTGTTGCCTAGCATTGATTAAAAAGATTATAAATTATAATTTATAATCAAACAATTCATAAAAAAATACAGTCATTTGACTGTTTTTTGTTTACACCTTTTAACTAAATGTCGGTGTATGCAATAATCTTGCATTAAAATTAAACATTAAAAAAATATCTACATTTTTTTACAAAAATTTCATGTTTTTGTGTTATAATTATAAAGCTGTTTAAAGGAGGAAAGATTTATGGATAATATAAAAGAGTATAATCATTTAATATCAAAATACAATTTCGCATTATCAAAACTTACTACTGAATTAAACATTTTAATAAGTGAATATGAATATATTAGTAATAATAAACCAGTTGATCATATTAAAACACGAATTAAAGAAAAAGAAAGTGCTATAAATAAATTAAAAAGAAAAGGTTATGACGTAACTGTAGAAAATTTAAAAGAACATGTACATGACATGGTTGGAGTTAGAATAATTTGTCCTTTTTTACCAGATGTTTATGATGTTGTTAAAATAATAGAAACATCTAATGATTTAAAAATAAAGGAAAAGAAAGATTATATAAAAAATCCAAAACAATCAGGATATAGTAGTTATCATTTAAATGTACTAGTGCCACTTTGTTTAGAAAATCATATGGAATATATAGAAGCTGAAATTCAAATTAGAACAATGGCTATGGATTTCTGGGCAAGCTTGGATCATAAAATTCAATATAAATATAATGGTATACCTAAAGAAGTACAAAAAGAAATGAAGAATTGTGCATTATCTATAAGTAAACTAGATAACAAAATGCTTAATCTTCAAACAATAGTTAATGAACATAAAAAGGAAAAATAGTGTATACAAATTATTAAAAATATTATATAATTATTACAGGAGGATGATATGATGATTGGAATAATTATTGCGGCTGTAGTTGTATTATTAATTGTATTCTTCGTAATAGGACAATACAATACTTTAGTTTCTTTAAGAAATAAGGTAAAAGATCAATGGTCTCAAATTGATGTATTATTAAAAAGAAGATTTGATTTAATACCTAACTTAGTAGAAACTGTAAAAGGATACGCTAAACATGAAAAGGATACTTTAGAAGAAGTAATAGCTGCTCGTAATAAATTTACTAGCTCTAATTCTGCAGAAGAAGAAATGGAAGCTAATAATCAAATTACAGGAGCTTTAAATAAATTATTTGCTTTATCTGAAGCTTATCCAGAATTAAAAGCAAATGAAAACTTTAAAGATTTACAAGCCAATTTAAAAGATACTGAAGATAAAATTACTTATGCAAGACAATTCTATAATGATGCTGTATTAAAATACAAAAACAAACTTGAAATGTTCCCAAGTAATATTGTAGCTTCATTATTTAGATTTAAAGCTGAAAAATTCTTTGAAGCAACTGATTCTGAAAAAGAAAATGTTAAAGTGCAATTCTAGGCTTACTATGTAAGCCTTTTTTAAGGAGTGTTTATGAAAAAGATATTAAAAGTATGCTTGTTTGTAGTAGCTTTATTTAGTTTTTCTAAAGTAAAAGCAAATACAATAAGCAATATAACAATGGATATTTATCTTGATAACGAAGGTACAGCTCATGTTACTGAAAAATGGAATGCTACTTTAGATCAAGGTACAGAAGGTTATAAAGGGTATGCTAATTTAGGTAATGCCAGAATAACTAACTTTAATTTAAAAGACGGATTTAAACAATATGAGTCAATTGGTAGTTGGAATGTATATGCTTCTTTTGATGATAAAGCATATAAATCAGGTATCAATAATACTTCAAATGGAGTAGAATTATGCTGGGGTATTAGTAGTTATGGTACTCATTCATATGTATTAACTTATGACATCGAGGGATTTGTTACTGAAACTAGTGATGCTCAAATGATTTATTGGAATTTACTACCAGATGAATTAACAAAATATACTAATAATGTTGATATTACTATTTATTCAGATGAAAGATTTTCTGATTCTTTAGATGTATGGGGTTACGGAAATTATGGTGGATTAGCATATGTATCCGATGGTAAAATTCATATGAGTAATGATAAACTAAGTAGTGGAGACTATATGACTATCTTAGTTAAATTTGATAAAGGAACATTTGATACTTATAATAAATTAAATGAAGATTTTAATCATTACTATAATATGGCTGAAGATGGAGCTACTAGTTATGCTGAGAAAAAACCTAGTAAACTACAAAGATTCTTAACAGCAGTTTTCGCAATCGTAGTTACAATAATATCATTTATTCCAATGATAATTGTAATTATTGTTTTAACTGCAGTAGGTCGTACATCAAGCAATAAATCAGGAAGTACACAGCTAGATTTTAAAGAAGCTGGTAAGAAACTTCCAAATGATGTTAATATGTTTAGAGATATTCCATGTAATAAAGACATCTATAGAGCATATTGGGTTGCTAAAAACTATGGTTTAATGAAAAAGCAAACTGATTTCTTAGGAGCTATTATATTAAAATGGCATAGAGATGGAGTTATTAAAATTGAAAATAATACTGTAGGTAAATTATTTAAGAAAGAAGATACTACAATTGTATTTACATCACCAAGTATTTCATCACCAGTAGAAAGAGAAAACGAATTATATAAATATATGTATGAGGCTAGTAAAGATGGTATTCTTGAAAGTAAGGAATTTGAAACTTGGTGTAAAAAACACTACAGTAAGATACTTAAGTGGTTTGATCAAGTGTTAGATTATGAAAACTTAGAACTAGAAAAAGAAGGTAAATTAGTAAAAGGTTCTAAAAAAACAATTTTATTTACTACAAGTATTTATGAAGTAGATCCTTCTATGAAGGAAGAAGCAATACAAATGAAAGGCTTAAAAACATTCTTTAAAGAATTTGATAATATGAGTGATAAAGAAGCAATTCAAGTAGTATTATGGGAAGAATATTTGATGTATGCTCAAATATTTGGAATGGCTGATAAAGTGGCTAAACAATTTAAAAAATTATACCCAGATGTAATAACTGATTACAACTATGAAAGTATTGTATTTATAAATAATATTTCTTATTCAGGTATGCGTTCAGCAACTTCTGCTAGAGCGGCAGCTCAATCTTATTCATCAGGAGGAGGAGGATTCTCTTCTGGTGGCGGAGGAGGAGGTTCCTTCGGTGGTGGAGGCGGAGGAGGCTTCCGATAAAAATGAAAAAAGAGTTAAAAACTCTTTTTTTTATTCTACTGTAACGGACTTAGCTAAATTTTTGGGTTTATCAATATCACAATTTCTTAAATTTGCAATTTCATATGCAATTAACTGCATAGGTACAATAGTTAAAAGTGGTTGTAATAATTTATGTACTTTAGGCACAGTAATTTTATAATCAAAATTATATTTTAAATCTTTATTTGTAATACCGATAGTAGTAGCTCCTCTTGATTTAACTTCTTCAATATTACTTATAGTTTTTTCTATTAATTTTTCTTCAGTTAATATTCCAATTACTGGAGTATTTTCTTCTACTAAAGAGATAGTTCCATGTTTTAATTCACCAGCTGCATATGCTTGTGAATTTATATAAGAAATTTCTTTCAATTTTAAAGATCCTTCCATAGCTAACGCATAATCAATTCCTCTTCCAATGAAAAAAATATCATTTTTATCATAAATATTACTTGCAATTTCTTTATAATTTTTGTTAATAGTGTCTTCTATTTTAACAGGTAATTCTTTTATATCTTTAAGTATTTCTTTTAGTTCCTGTTTATTAATATTATTGTTTTTAGTAGCTAAATTTAAAGCTATTAATGATAACATTGCTACTTGAGCAGAATAGGCTTTAGTAGTTGCTACTGCTATTTCTCTACCAGCATTAATTTTAAGTAAAACATTTGCTTCTCTAGCAATACTACTTCCTTCTACATTTACTATTCCTAAGGTATCAATAGAATCATTATTTGCCATTCTAAGTGCTGCTAATGTATCTGCTGTTTCTCCTGATTGAGAAACAACTATAACTAAAGTTTTATCATCGTAAAAATTTTTTTGGTATCTATATTCACTTGCTACTTCAACATTAACAGGAATACCCGCAAATTCTTCTATTAAATTTTTACCTACTAATCCAGTATGATATGCTGATCCACAAGCAACAATATCTATTTTATTGTATTTAGTAAAATCAGGCATTTTATCAATTAATGAATCCATATCATTTTCTAAATATTGTTCAACTGTATCTTTAAATACTTTAGGTTGTTCATGTATTTCTTTTAACATATAGTGTTCATATCCAGCTTTATCTACTAAAAGAGTTGATTTATTTATTTTAATAAAATTAGATTCTATTTCATCTAAGTTTTTGTTATAAAGATTAATATTATCTTTAGATATTTCTGCTATTATACCTTCATCTAAATACATTACTTCATCTGCATATTTGCCAACAGCAATTGTATCTGATGCAATAAAATTACCATTACTATTTTTAGCTATTATTAAAGGACTATTCTTTCTTAAAGAATATATGTTTTCACTATCTTTAACTATAACCCCTAATGCATAAGAACCTCTAACTTTATTCATAAATTTAACTAAAGCTTCTTTTATATCACCAGTTTCTTTATAATAATGATCTATTAAAGCACATGCTACTTCTGTATCGGTTTCTGTTTTAAAATCATGATCTAATTCTGTTTTTATTTCATTATAATTTTCAATTATTCCATTATGAACAATAGTAATATCTCCTACATGATGAGGATGAGAATTTACTTCACTTACTTTACCATGAGTTGCCCATCTAGTGTGACCTATACCAATATTACAATTTATATTATAATCTATCTTTTTTTCTAACTCACTTATTTTTCCTACACTTTTAACTATATTTAATTTATCACTTTTATATGCGATTCCACTTGAGTCATAACCTCTATATTCTAAAGCTTTAAGTCCGTCGATTAAAATTCGTAAAGTATTCTTATCTTTACCATTATAACCAACTATTCCACACATAAAATCCTCCTAATTAAGTGTATGATATATTCTTTGTTACAATGTTGATTTTGCTTTTTAAAATATATCTTCGATTTACACAAACCGTAGTAGTATCCGCCGAATTTTCGATAACTACTAACCTCGTCAACTATTTAAAGTTCTGGCGCTAAATATATGTTTACTCCTTTCTCATATATCTTTAATATAATTATACATTAAATAAATAGATATGACAATTGAATAAATTTTTATT
>OCTX012277736.1_pt1 | contig 17928 bp, 19 predicted proteins | sample 1539691 | NCBI WGS metagenome assembly OCTX01 (sample SAMN02144231, study PRJEB22623) | gut metagenome | biome: sheep rumen | host: Ovis aries | place: New Zealand | reverse complement strand
GTGAATAATTGTCCCACGGCGTGGGACGTTTGTCCCAGGCCGTGGGAACATCGTGGCGCGCCGCCTTTCGCGCGCCTTCCGCCGCCTCTCGCGGCGAAGTCGGGTGCGGGAAGTGCGGGAAGTGCGGGTTGTTTTCTATATTTCGCTACTATTAGGGGAGGGAAGGTAGCACTCTCTGTCGGCGGTAGCTTGCCAGCATTTTACGTCCAAAACGGCCTGAAGAAATCCCGATAAATACAAACTATAGAAATGAAAAAATACGAAAGAGGTTATACACAAGGAACATTTGATATGTTTCATATTGGGCATCTGAATCTCCTGCATCAGGCAAGAGAGTTATGCGACTACTTGATTGTCGGGGTGAATACCGACCGACTGGTGAACGAATACAAAAACAAGCTACCTGTCGTCAATGAGCATGACCGTGCGGCCATAGTGGGCGAGTTGCGGTGTGTAGATCGAGTGGTGATGTGCGACACACTGAGCAAGGCCGAAGCCTGGCAGCGGTTTCACTTTGATGCAGTCTTCATCGGCAGCGACTGGAAGGGCAACGAGCGTTGGGCACAGACCGAACGCGACTTAAAGCCATTGGGTGCAGAGGTGGTGTATCTACAGCATACAGACGGCGTAAGTTCTACACTCCTGCGTGAAAAGGAAAATAAGAAGATTGAAGATTGAAGCAAAGATGAGTGTAATTTCAAGTATAAAAAGAAGAGTTAAGCAGGCAAGACGATCCTTAAAGCGCTTACGTCGCTATCGCCGATATTCAGGTCAGTATAAAAGCTATCTGAAAGAACAACAGTTTGAGAACATAAAGGCTCCAGGTGAGGATGCCTACATTAAGAAGTGGGAAGTCCTCTGTCCGCGTGTCGAACCCTATTCCTATCGGTTCTTTAGCCATTTTTGTGGTTTTAATCCCAACATCGTTCCTGAAGACATTGGGCGCTCGTATATAGAAGATGTTCTTAATCCGATGGAGTACCGCTCGGTTTATGAAGATAAAAATATGTTTCCCGAGATAGTAGGGAAAGAGCATGTACCCCGTACCATTGTTTGTAGAATTAATGGAAGCAACCTGCTTGATGCTGAATATAAGAATGCAGATGATGACCTCTCAAAATATATTGCCGACTCAAAAAGCTTAATATTAAAGCCCTCTGTCAATACAAGCTCTGGAAGAGGCGTGTTGAAATTTGAGAAAAAAGGAAAGGATTTCGTTTCTGTAGGTGATAATATCACTTTGTCAAACGCTTTCCTGCTATCATATCACAAAAATTTCTGCCTGCAAGAAGCTGTATCCCAGCATAGCTTTATGAATAAGCTATGCTCAACTTCCGTCAATACAATACGACTTAGCCTTTATCGTTCGGTTTCCAGTGAGGAACCCGTAGTTACTGCCGGTATCATAAGAATAGGAAAAGATGGGGCATTTATAGATAATGCACATGCTGGAGGGATGTTTATAGGTGTGGATGTCGTAACAGGAAAACTGGGGAAGTATGTTATAGACCAATATGGAAACAAACAAAACTCTTGGAATGGAATTGACTATGCAAATGACGTTTATATTGTTCCTCATTGGAATGATGTCATTGCATTTGCCAAATATGTAGGAACCCGCATTCATCATCACAGACTGATAGCACTGGATATCGCATTAAAGGAAGATGGGAAGCCAATACTCATAGAATATAATCTTAGCGGATTCAGCTACTGGCTCTACATGTACACAAATCAAACAGTTTTCGGTAATTTCACCGATGAAATCATAGACTATTGCAGACGTAATAAGATTTATTTTTCAGAATGAATATTTCAACAATAGTGAGTAAATGGGTCAGAAAGACCTATATGTATCTGTGTCATGTCGCACGGCCACGAAAGGAAAAGACGGTGTATTTCTCTTCCTTCCGAGGCCAGTACTCTGACAATCCGCGTGCCATCAGCGAGTGTCTGCACCGCATGGCACCCGACGTTAAGATAGTGTGGATGGTGAAGTCTCAGTTCCAAAAATATGTACCTGACTACGTAACAGTGGTATCACCAAAACAATATATGTCACTAAAGGTGCAGGCACAAGCCAGCGTATGGGTGCTTAACTATGTTTACAGACACAATTCCGGCATGTATAAGAGTCCCGACCAGTTTTATATCCAGACATGGCATGGCGACCGGGGGCTGAAGATGATAGGCTATGCTGATGAGCTAAACTGTCCAAAGAGCCATAACGGTTATGTTATGACTGACTGTGACTTGTTTCTCGCAGCGTCAGACTACGGTGTCATGAAAGCCCATAAGGGGCTAAGATACGAAGGCGAAGTGATGACAGTAGGGATGCCTCGAAATGACAAATTGACGAACATCCAAGCTTATAAAGAGGAAATCGTAGAAGTCCGAAAGCGCATTGGTGTAGAAGAAGATGCAAACATCCTGCTATATGCTCCAACATATAGGGAGGCAGGAGGTGAGTTACAGTGCCAGATAGATATTGCGCAGACTGTTGCCAATCTGGAAGCCAATGGGAGAAAGTGGACATGCCTCATCCGTTCGCACTCACTTACAAAGCAGCTCAAAGTATCAGAGGATAAGGCTGAGTGTCGTGATGTGTCGGACTATCCTGATATGGCCGACTTACTGTTAGCAACAGACTTGCTTATCACCGACTACAGCAGTTGTGCAGGAGACTTTCTTTTGACAGGCAAACCCGTGGTTCTTGCTCATTTTGACAAGGAGAGTTATCAGTCAAAAGACCGCCATCTTTGGGTCAATCCGGAAAAAGCTGGTTACCTTGTGGCCAAAAACCAGCAAGAACTGAATGAGATTATGAAGAAGATTGACACCTACGACCATAAGAATATTGATGAGAAGGTACTTCTTTTCTATGGAACCAAGGAGTCGGGACATGCATCGGAGACTGTTGTTGAAAGGATTTTACGAGTTCTGGACAAACACTGACGAATCATGCAAAGTATTACATATTACCTGAAAGAACCACGTGCCATAGGCCGCTCTTTGTTGCGTTACTGTGGCGGATTGTTGTCAGACAAACTCTACGTGGAATGCATGTATTACATGCAGACGGGTAAACGGCTGAACCTGAAGGAACCGAAGTCGTTCAGTGAGAAGATGCAATGGCTGAAACTCTACAACCGACGGCCAGAATATACCACGATGGTTGACAAATATGCAGTCAAGGACTATGTGGCCAAGATTATCGGAAGGGAGTATATCATCCCTACCATAGGCGTATGGGATAGACCAGAAGACATAGTATGGGACGAGTTGCCCCGGCAGTTCGTATTGAAGACTACTCATGGCGGTGGCAATAAGGGGGTCATCGTATGTATTGACAAAGAAAAGTTGGACAAGGACGCTACCGTGAGGAAGCTGAATTCATCTCTCAAAATAGATTTGTACAAGGACCTTGCAGAATGGCCTTATAAGAATGTAAAGCGACGGATTATAGCCGAAAAATATCTGTCAGACGGAAGTGAAGCAGATAATGACTCTGTTCCGCACGATCTAATAGACTACAAGTACCTCTGTTTTAATGGGAAGCCGCTCTGCTGCATGGTGGTGTCCAACCGACGTACCAACAAGTCTTACGATTTCTTCGACAACGACTGGAACCATTTGCCAATCAGGCTTGCCAACTTCCCAAATGCAAAAATCAAACCTGCAAAGCCTCAAAATCATGAGACCATGCTTTCGCTTGCTGCGAAGATAGCCAAAGGGCACCCACATCTGCGCGTTGACTTCTATGACGTGGAGGGAAAGGTGTATTTTGGTGAGATAACCTTCTTTACGCTGAGTGGCTATAATACCATCAACCCTGAAGAATGGGATGTGAAATTAGGCAGCTATATACAATTATCATAGCACCTGTTTGTACGAATAGAATGAATACCACAGATCAACGTAAACCATGGATTGATGCATTAAGGGCATTGGCTATTATTATGGTGGTTTTGGGCCATCAGGTAAGGGGTGAATATATATATTTCCTTTTTACCAGCCCAGTCAAGATGCCTTTGTTCTTTGCTATTTCAGGTTATGTTTTTAATATGCGTGAAGGCAACTCATGCCTGTTCTGGGAAAAATGGTTTTATAGGATTATTATTCCATGGTTTGGACTGGCACTTATAGTATATCTTCCCAATTTGTTGTCTTTTGATGTACTATTCCGTTACCTCTACAATCTTATAAGCGGAAAAATGCTATGGTTCATGCCATGTTTTGCCATTTCTGAAATTATTTTCTTCTACATACAAAAATACGCGAAAAAAGAGCTCCCGATTATATTATGCACATTAGGTTGCACAGTATTAGGCTTTCTTGCAAATGCAAACAATATGTTAAACTTTGCAATGATTAATAGGGCGCTTATTGTTCAGTCTTTTTTCCTAATCGGTTATTTGTTTAAACAGCATCAAGATGAATTCAAAAAGATAGAATGGAAATATATTCTATCCTTGTTCGTTCTATATTTGAGTTCTTGCTGGGTAGGTAAAATGCTCTTCCTAAACGCCAGAATAGATGTCCACACAAACCACTACTATAATATTCCGTTTTGTTTCTATTTGATTTTCTTAGGAGTATTTGTTTTGTTTGTAGCGGCTTCAAAATCGAACTTCTCAAGTCGATTGATGAGTATAATAGGTAAAAATACGTTAATAATATATATATGGCACAAATATATCATTAATATATTAGTCTATTGCATGTCTATGCTTCATCTCACTATTGCCAATCTATGGCCTTTTGCTATAGTAAAGACCATTTGGGCGGTCGCCATAGCAGTTCTTTGCGGAATGTTCCTTAACAGATACTTCCCAGAGTTAATAGGCAAAAAGAGACAAATTCAAAGTTTGCATAAATAGAACAGATAAAAGATTTATACAGCATGAACTATATATACAAGTTCGACGACGAGAGCATTCCTTTCTGGATTTATGCTTTATTTTATGTGGCTTATCTTATACCTTCCTTGTACTTCTGCTACAAGATTGTTCTGGGTAAAAAGAGATATTGCCCTTCTTCTATAACTACAGCTTTCTTCTTATTGTATTTTTCCCTTTTTGTTGTATTCTATTGCGTTGGTACTGACTATTTTCGCTATCGTGACTGGATGTATTTATACAATTTTTCAAATTGGGATAAAGAACGAATATATTTAAACCTAATATTTTTCTGTAGAACTATACTCACCGATTATCCATACGAGCTTTTAAGGTTGATAGTTTGGGGAGGTGCTTTGATGCTTGTATATTGTTCTGGATGTCTCATTCGGAAACATGCAAATCCTGGTTTAGTTGTTATTCTCTTATTTGTCTTATATAGTGGTGTGTTCTCTTATGCGCGTGCGTCTTTGGCTATGTCTGTCTATTTTGTTGGGCTGACTTTGTTCCTTAATGCAAAAGGGATATTTGATAAAGCATTATCAATTGTCTTGATTGTTTCTTCCTATTATTTCCATCACGAAATGATAGTTGGAGTTGCTCTGTTTCCCTGTCTTTTCGTTCCTTTCGAAAAGAAAAACAATTCATATCTAGCTGTACTTGGTTTAATCGTACTTATCTTCGTTATTTCTTTTTTCTTTAATAATACAGAGGTTTTAGATTCTGTTTTTGATAATGAAGAGATTTCTTCAAAGATAGAGGACTTTAACGAGCAGGAGCATCGAACATTCCGTTTTAGTACTTTCATTCGCTACCTCACTTTTTTCTATCCCTTTTATTTGGTTACAAAAGCCTTTTGGCGGAGAAAAGTACCTCACACATTTGCTGGATTATATAGGGTAACCTATGGAATCTTATTGGTTAGCGTGGCTTTCATGGTGATTTCTGGATTGAGAAGTATTTATGTCTATCGTATCATGTATATATCGATGATTCCGTTAGCACTCCTATTAAGCTATGGCTACTGCAATCGATTTATATCAAAGAAAGAATTCCTTAAAATATGTATGCTTGTCCTATTGTCTAGAACTATCGGATTTATGAATTCCTAATAAAAATGATGAAGTCGTTGATGTTCGCACTTGGCTGCTTGTTCTTGGGTGTTTCGGCATTTAGCAACAGCGTTGACCTTTGGGGAAAGGCCTATAAGATTGCAAGTGGTGATGTTTCAATGTTCGATGGTCGTGAAGTTAGGAACGGCACGCTTGTCATTTCTGAAGGCAACTATGATCTTTGCGTCAAAAAAGAGGGCGGTGCCTGTCTGGTAATAGGCGACAACACAGAACTCGTCATCGACGGAATACTGAAGCTGGCTCCCAATCGTTTCAAAAGTTGTGACATGATTCGTGTTGTAGGCAGCAATGTCAAGATTCATGGCAAGGGCAGCATTACCGGCGACAGACATACGCATACAGGCAGTCAAGGCGAGTGGGGTATGGGCATTCGTACGGATGGGGCTGCCGATGTAACAGTGAGCGGCATCACCATTGCCGACTGTTGGGGCGACTGCATCTACATTGGCGGCGGTAGCAAGAACATACGGGTGTCAAACTGCAAGTTGCATGGGAGCCGCAGACAGGGTATAAGCATTACTAAAGCAGAGAACGTGACCATCAGCCGCTGCCAGATTGCCAACATCAGCGGCACTATGCCGCAGTATGCCATCGATATAGAACCTAATAGACGTTGTGTGGTGGACAATGTGCTCATAGAGCATGTCACCGTGACGGGTTGTGAGGGTGGCTTCAGGGCTGTGTTAGGCAAGAGTACATTCGGCAATGCCCGTATAGGTAAGGTAGAAATTCGCAGTTGCCACGTGAGTGCTAAGTCGAGACATACCATCCACTTCGCAGGATGTGAACAAGCAGTGGTAACGAATTGTGTCATCGAGACCCGACAGGGCGAGAAGCCCATCCTCACGCGGCGTGTTGGTAGCCTATTGGAGAATAATAATAAAGTGATATACACAAAAACGAGATAATAGATGAAAGAAAGAAACAGTGATATCGATATTGTCATTCCCTGGGTCGATGGCAGCGACCCGGAATGGCAGGAAGATTTCAAGAAATATGGAGCTTTGGAGATGGGGCGCGATAGCAACACGGAGATACGCTACCGCGACTGGGACAATCTGCAATACCTCTTCCGGGGTATTGAGAAGTTTGCGCCTTGGGTGCGCAAGGTGCATTTTGTCACGACCGGCCAGAAGCCTAAATGGCTGAACGTGAATGCGCCGAAACTGAATTTCGTGCGCCACGCAGACTTTATTCCGCAGGAGTTCCTACCTACGTTCAGTGTCCGTCCGATAGAACTGAACCTGCACCGCATAGAGGGGCTGGCAGAGCAGTTTGTCTATTTCAACGACGACTATTTCCTGCTGCGCCCTGTCCGGCCGGAGCGGTTCTTCCGCAATGGCATCCCATGCGACATGGCGGTGCTCGACACCCTGCCGATGGGCGGTCCCCGAGGTCACATGCTTATGAACGACGTGAACGTGGTGAACAGCCATTTCCGTAAAAACGCCGTGCTGAAAGCACATCCGTTGAAGTGGTTCAACCTCCGATATGGCTCACAACTGCTGCGCACCTTGTCGCTGCTGCCCTTCTCGGTGTTTCCGGGCTTCAGAAACCATCACATGCCGCAAGCCTTTCTCAAGAGTACTTTCCGTGAAGTATGGGAAGCGGAAGGGCCGCTGCTCCGCGAGGTGTCTGGCCATCGGTTCCGCGACATTACTGATGTCAACCAGTATATGTTCCGCTTTTGGCAGCTGATGTCGGGTAAGTTCCATCCAGTTAATGTGGTCAATACCTCATGCAGATACACCTTATGTGACCGCGACCTGGATGGCCTCACAACAGCTATCAGAATGCAAAAACGAGACATCCTGGTGATGGCCGACTCCGATGACGTGTCAGACTTCAATGGGATGGTTGCCAAGATAAATGCGGCCTTTGAGACTATATTGCCCGAAAAATCGTCATTTGAAATATAATCCTTTCGCACAATGGAAAATAAGAAAAGGATAGTCTATCTTGATGCCCTGAAATGTCTGGCTATACTTATAGTAATAGATTTACATATAATGAATTACAATGGGTTTAAGCCATATGATTTCTTGTCCAACCAAATGCTTTATGCACCAGTGATGCCTTTATTTTTTTTTATAAGCGGTGTCTTAGCATACAAGCAAAACATGGATGTAAAGTCGTTATTTGACAATATCCGTAAGAAATTCGTATTTCTTGTTATCCCCGCTGTGGTTTTCTGTATGGGAAAGGACTTGATGAATCACAAGTTTTTGCTCCGTTTCGTCACAGAAGGTTTCCACGGCTATTGGTTCACGATAGTCTTGTTTGAGTGTTTCCTCGTTTATTATTTGTTGACGATTGCCATTAAGAACGAGAAGTGGCGAATAGGCATCCTGCTGCTCCTTTCGCTTGCTGGCATCGGAATATTGGCAGTCAATAAGGACTTCGGGCCTGCTATTTTTGACTTCCGGCGGCTTTCCAAGTTCTTCCAGTTCTTTGTGTTAGGCACGCTGGCGATGAAATACCGCCCCAAATATGAGTCGCTGATGAACAACGAGGTGTTCAAGGCTACATTCATTGCCTCATCCTTTATCGTGTTATTCCTCCTTACCTACGATATTCCGTCTATCCTCCACCATTTCCTGAGCGACGTGGCATTGCGTTATTTCACCACCTTCGCCATTGTTTCGTTCTTCTTTTGCCATGAGAGTAGTTTTATGCGAGAATCGAGAGTGAACTCACTCATTTGCTATATCGGCCAAAACTCGCTGGCCATCTATCTGCTTCATTACTTCTTCCTTCCCCATTTCAGCCCCATACCGGAATGGTTTGAAGGATTTGACATGGTGACCGTCCACCTTGTTTCGATGCTCTACACCGTGGTGATAACCGTTCTTTGCCTGCTATTTATCAAGTACCTTTCCAACAGCAGGTATATCAGGAAGTATGTGTTAGGAAAGAAATAGATTAGTATTTATGTAACTTATATCCTACATTTAATTATGCAGAAAGTGAATGCAAAATATTTGTTCCCGACCTACAAGAAATCTCGATTTAGTAATATCTTGTAAATGAAAATAAAAGTAAAAAAAATTAGAATCTTGATGGTTCTTGGAAGTACTAAGATGGCGGGTACTCAAATATTTGTCAAGAATTTGGTGGAGAATATTGATTTAACCCGGTATCAGGTGGACCTTGCTGTCAACTCTGGTGATGACGGAACAGGTATAAGTGATGAATTAAAAAGTTTGGGGTGCAAAATCTATTATCTGCCATATTTCAAGGTTTATAATTATTGGGGGTTTGTTCGGGCGTGGAAAAAGTTCCTGTCTCAACACCACTACGATATTGTACATGGCCATTCAACCAATTCCGCTTCTATTTACCTTAAAATTGCCAGAGAGATGGGCTGTGCAACTATTGCGCACAGCCACAGTACAGGCTATCGTGGAGGTCTGCTTACACGTATGTTCAAAAGTTTGTTTGCCAAAGGGGCGGGCAGCGTAGCCGACTATTGGTTTGCCTGCTCTGATAAGGCTGCAGAACATCTCTTCGGTCCAGCCTATACTCATTATCCATACTATTACAATATTCCAAATGGGATAGATGCGAAATGTTATCGATATGACGAAAAAACAGCTAAACGTATCAGAGAGGATTTGGGGGTTGAGGACGATGTGTTACTTTGTGGTCACATCGGAACTTTTACAGAGCCGAAGAACCATAGTTTCTTAATAGATGTCTTTAATGAGGTGTTAAAAATATCACCTCGGGCCAAACTGGTGTGCTGTGGAGGGGGACCTATGATGAACAAGGTGAAAGAAAAGGTACTCAAAAGGGGGTTGGAGAACCATGTCATTTTTACGGGAGTGGTGGCTAATGCAAACGAATACTTGATGAGCATGGACGTGTTTATATTTCCATCTGTCTACGAAGGATTTGCCATTACTGTCATAGAGGCAGAGGCAACAGGTCTGCCAGTTGTAATGAGTGATGTTATACCAAGGGAGGTTGATTTGACCAATCTCGTTCACAGGCAATCATTGAGCGAACATGCATCAATTTGGGCAAAATCGATTTGCAACATGACGCATGGTGACCGAAAAGGATATAATCAAGTCTTGATAGACTCAAAATATAATATAATCAACAGTGCAAAATACGTCTCGTCATTGTATGATGAATTAACTTCAAAGAATTAGTAGATTGATATATTTTTTTATGAATAAGAATGATAACAAGACTTCGCTGACATTTCGCATACTTAAGAAGTTAAGGCTGATAAATGACGAGGAACGTTATGGCAGTATCAATCCTTTCTCTTTATTGATTTTTGTGCTAAGCACACTTTGGCGGCGTTTTATCTTCAACTTCGCATTCAAGGCATATATTTTTGAATTTCTGTATAAGAAAAACTTGCGGCCAGCCATCTGGAGAAGGCTGGGCTGTAAAGTGGGCAAGAATGTTCATATAGGCCACCAGGTGAGGCTTGACTTTGGCAATGCAGACAGGATTACCGTAGAGGATGACGTGCTCATCGCTAATGGTGTAACGCTGTTGTGTCATATACGTGATATGAAGAATTATCATGTTGGAATGAGAGTTACGAATCAGCCGTTAGAATATGGAGATATCCTCTTAGGAAAGGGATGCTATATCGGCTTGAATGTAACTATACTTCCTGGTGTACACATCGGCGAAGGGGCCGTAATCGGCAGTTGTGCCCTTGTTACGAAGGATATCCCTGCATGGACAATTGCTGCCGGTGTTCCCGCAAAAGTAATCAGGTCTGTCAGAGAAGATTTGTAAGTAAATTTGCACTGGGCACAACATACAGTTTGGGGATTAAATGGCTAAATTATTGATTGTCGTCAACCACGACTGGTTTTTCCTGTCGCATAGGAAGGAGATTGCTGTGGCGGCAAAGGATGCGGGGTGGAATGTGACGATTGTAGCGTGCGACACCGGCAGGTTTGAGGATATCCGGGCTTTGGGGCTGAAGACGATTGACCTGCCTATCAATGCCACGGGCATGAACCCGAGGGAGGAGTGGAAGACATTCTGCTTCCTGCTGAAGCTGTACAGAAGGGAAAGGCCGGACGTTGTTCACCATGTTGGGCTGAAGACCATCCTCTGGGGCGGTCTGGTGGCTAAACTCACGGATGTGAAAGGCGTGGTTGACGCGGTGAGTGGCCTGGGGGTGTTGTTCTCTGGCGAGAAACTGTCGTTGGTTGCCCGAGGCATATTGACGGTGTTGCGATTCTCTCATCGTAGGAAAGGTGTCCGGGTAATCTTCCAGAACCACGAGGATGAAGCGTTGTTCCTTCAGCATCGTGTCATCGCAGAGGAGGATAGCGTGCTTATCAAGGGATCGGGCGTAGACCTACAGGAATTTGCCTTCGTACCTGAGCCTGACAGCCAGCCCATCAAGGTGATGTTTACTGCCCGGATGGTGCGCGAGAAAGGGGTCGTGGTCCTCACGGAAGCGGCTGAATTGCTGCGAAGGGAATACGAAGGTAAGGTCATCTTCTTGTTGTGTGGAAAGTTGTCAGATAACCCTAAGGCTATGCAGAGGGACGAGCTGGAGGCCCGTTGTGACGGCAGATACATCCAGTGGCTGGGCCATCGGACTGATGTCAAGGAGCTGCTTCGGCAGTGTCATATCGTGGCATTCCCCAGTTATTATCGCGAGGGGGTGCCTAAGTCGCTGATTGAGGCATGTGCTACTGGAAGACCGATAATTACGACTAATTCTATTGGATGCAAGGATACTGTGGATGACGGCGTGAACGGGTTTCTGATACCGGTTAAGGATTGTAATTCACTCGCAGAGAAACTGAGGGCCTTGATTGAGAATCCTGAACTTCGGAAGAGAATGGGTGAGGCGTCGCGCCGGATTGCTGAAAGGGATTTCGGCATTGCTGATGTCGTCAGAAGGCATTTGGATATCTATGCGTCGCTGGTGTGATTAGGAGTTTGGGAGTTTAGGAGTTTAGACAGTGCGATACTAATATGTTGGACAAGGAAATAATCAAGCACCAGGAGGAAAACAATGACGGACAGAGCGTCTACCTCTATTATGACGGCATGACCGGTCTGTATTTGGCCTACGGTCTGTCGGCCTACTATATCACGCTGGTCACGAACCCGTATGTCTCGTATTCAGAGGAGATGCAGATGCCCGTGGCGCTACTCAGGCGTGGGCATATACTGAATCTGAGGCAGAGTTGTAACAAGGTGGAACACGTACAAAAGCAGACCTATATCTTCAGACTGAAAAGAAGGGTAGGAGAGGCTGGCTATGCACGATGGGCTGCTGATAAAACTAAACATGACTATGAGTAAAAAGGAGATAGTGTTGTTGGTGTTCCTCGTCTCGCTGGTGACGGCGATGGTGGTTTACCCAGTGGCTCTGAGCATAGCACGGCGATTTCAGATTGTGGACAATCCGAGCGCCAGAAAGCTGCAGCGCGTGCCGGTGCCGGTATTTGGCGGAGTCGTGGTCTATAGCGGAATCCTTGCTGGATGGCTGGTGCTCATGCTGTTTATGGAGAGCCCCGAGCTGAGCTGGGGCCTTGGTTTCTTGGCTGTCATGATGCTGCTCGGCACGTGGGATGATATGAAAGATATTCCGGCGACGTTCCGGTTCCTGATAGAGTTCCTGCTGGTGGGCGCATTTATTGCCATCACGGGTATCTATATAGACAGCCTGCATGGGCTGTGGGGCGTGTACGGTCTGGAGCCTTGGGTAGGCGTCACTCTGAGTCTTGTGCTCGGCGTGGGAATCATCAATGCAGTGAATATGATTGACGGCGTGGATGGCTATTCGAGCGGATACGGGATGCTGTTCTGCACCTGTCTGGCATTGTTGTATTCTCAGGTGTGGGCCCCGGTAATTACCTGTCTGTCGGTTCTCGTTATCGGCTCCATCCTGCCTTTCTTCCTGCATAATGTGTTCGGGAGGAAGTCAAAGATGTTCATCGGCGACGGGGGCACACTGATGCTGGGCATGCTGATGGTGATTCTGTCGTTCTATGTCTTGTCAAGCAAATACCACGACCTGGAATGGCTGGTAGAAAAGAATTTAGGCGTTACGGCCTTTATGCTGGCTGTAGGCAGTATTCCTCTTTTTGATACACTGCGGGTGATGTTTATGAGAGTCGTGAGGGGCGTCTCGCCTTTTAGGGCAGACAAGACGCATCTGCATCATCTGTTTATCGACATGGGGTTTTCTCACTTGGGGGCAGCATTCTTCATCCTCATGATGAACGCAGGCGTGGTGCTTGTCTGGTTGCTGGCATGGCAGTTGGGTGCTTCGGTTGACATGCAAATGTACATCGTGATGCTCCTTGGGCTCGGCGTGACATTCCTGTTCTACAAGGTGATGAAGATTCAGCAGAACGGGGGACCGCTCGATGAAGACGGATACCCCCAGGGAACGAAACTTTGGCATGTCATGGTGAAACTGGGCGAGAGCACACGCCGCGAAAATAAGCCCTTCTGGCGATTCATGCAACATCTGATGGATGGCCCTCTGATGGGTTTGCCCACGAAGAGAAGGCGCCACGAATGAAGTAGCATGGGGCTCGAATAAGGAAAAATCAGGGAAAAAGACATTTTTTTCCTGATTTTTTTTGTTTATATTTAAAGAAAGGTGTATCTTTGCACCCGAAAATACGTTATCGTGGCGTTCACGTTAGACTGGGGTTGACTGGATTTGACGGCGAGATGAAATGGTACGTAAGCACGCGGAGGCTCGTTGGTTCCCTCCTTAATCTGAGTCAGCGCAAATTTAATTGGCAACAATGAGTATGCTCTCGCTGCTTAATCGAAGTACAGTAGATTACGAGCTTAATTCCACTACAAGGTAGAGGAACGAGACGTCGCTCCGAGGATGTTGTTCCGAATCCGGAGATCAAGCGGCGCAGGTTAAATCGGGAATAGTCAGCAGATGCTCCGCTCTGCTGATGAAGCTTTAGGAGATAAGGCCGTGGTTGGTGGCTTGGGTCTTGCCGCGGCACGAAAACGAAGTCCAAGATAAGCGTGTAGAAAGCGTATGGTTTCCTTGTGCGGACGAGGGTTCGACTCCCTCCAGCTCCACAACTGAGACCACGCGAAAGCCAGAGAAGTTTTTTTTATCTGATGAAGTTGGTCCATGTCGGCTGCTCCCTCTGCGGGTGGCCGTCGTGGGCAACGTTCAGCTAGTACTTGTTCAGCCTGTCGAACGTAGCCGAGGCACCACCACGACGGCTGTGAATGTGTTGCCGTTCTCGCGCGGACTTCCGTTTATCAGTAGTACTTTCATGTGTCGTCAATATTCATAAATTAGGTATGCGGCTGCAAAGTTAATTGAAAAAAATGATATTCTTGCATAAACTCCGCAAAAAACTTTGTACCTTTGCAACCGAAATGTCCGATAATATAAAGAATATATATGTATAGTCTGAATTATAAAGTGACGACGAGTACCTGTGACAGCGAGGGGCGGCTGAAGCTCTATTCGGCCCTCCAGATGATGCAGGACTGTTCGGAAATGTGGCTTGACTCTGAATCGGGCGTCAGGCAATTCTTTGCTGAGCAGAACATGGCCCAGCTGCTGGCTTCGCGCCAAGTAGAGATTATGCGGGTGCCGGAGTATAAGGAGGAACTGACGGTGACGACCTCGGTGTACGGCATGAAGCCGATGTTCGGATTCCGAAACACGTTTATCTATGACGCAGAGGGTCGGCCGTGCTACCGCACCTGGAGCATGGGTGCCTTCGTTGATAAGGGCAGCGGCAAGCTGAAGCGAGTTGACGATGCCACCATCGCCTCGATGCACTTGGAGCCGCAGCTGGAGATGAACTATCGTGACCGCCGCATCATCCTGCCTCAGGAGGGTGGGGCAGAGCTTGCCCCCGTTAGCGTGCTCCGTGCCGACATTGACTACAACCGCCACATGAACAATGCCAACTATGTCCGCATGGCCATGGAGCTGCTGCCGGCAGATTTCGAGGTCAAGGGCCTGCGGGTGGAGTATCGTGTCGCCGCCAAGCTGGGAGACGTGCTCACGCCGGTGGTCTATCAGATAGCCGGTGGCTTTATCGTAGCCTTGTCTATCGGCACCGTAGCTTGCGCTATCATTGAGTTTACTTAACATCATATTACTTACCTAAAGAAACAAAGGAAATCTATGGACATAAAAGCAGTAAACCGCAGGACACTCCGATTTTTGACCGTATTACTGTTAGTATGCAGTACTACGGTCTTGGCAGCCTGTTCCAACAGCGACTCCCCTGCTGGGGGTAAAGTGTCTGAGATTGCCCGGCGCGGCACATTGTTGGTAGGCACGACAGGCGACTACCGCCCACTGTCATTCTGCGAGGAAGACGGCACCTATTGGGGCTTCGGTATTGAGGTCGCTGGCGAGATAGCCCGACAGTTGGGCGTAGGCACCACATTCGTCAAGACCTCGTGGCCCACGCTGACGGCTGATGTCCTGGCCGATCCGCAGACCTTCGACATGGCCATCGGTGGCATCACCATCACCGACAGCCGGCGTGAGACGATGCTCATGAGCGAGGGCTATCTGGCTAACGGTAAGACCATCCTTTGCCGGGCCTCAGACCGTGAGCGGTTTAAGTCGTTGGCCGACATTGACAAACCCGAGGTGCGCGTGATGGTGAATCCTGGCGGACTGAACGAGAAGTTTGCCAATGCGAACCTCACGCATGCTACCATCATCGTCTACCAGAAGAACGAGGAAATTCCATCACGGGTAGCCGAGGGGGCGGCCGATGTGATGATTACAGAGATAACCGAGGCGCCCTATTACGTAAAGACTGACCCCAGACTTGCTGCACCGCTGATGAATGAGCCGTTCACGCATGGCGAGATTGGCGTCTTGATGCGGAAGGGGCAGGACGACTTGATGGAGAGGGTGAACAGTGCCATCAGAAAGATGAAGGCTGACGGCACGCTTCGCCGCCTGCACGAGAAGTACGGGCTGGTTTACGCCTATTGACTTGACGCTCTTTTCCTGGCCAACTCAATGGCCTCCTTGCCCGTCAGGTGCTCAATGTCGAAGCGGATGGCGAGCATACGGGCGAGACCATGCTCCAGCTCCTTCTGCAGAGCCTCCTCCTGGTTCGGGTTATATCGGTTGCCGAGGATGCGGGCAATGGGTGGCGTCTCATCTCTCTGAATTCCATATCCTTTTATAATTAATGTTTCATATTCTCAGTACAATGTGCAGACTTAGCTCCTGCCCCTGTTGATGATGTAGATGCCAAGGGCGGCGAGCCCTCCGGCAAGGGCATACTTCGCATGGAACGTCTCGCCGAGACAGAGGCACGACGTGACGGCTCCCACGATGGGAATCAGCGAATTGTATATGGCCACCTTGCCCACAGGGTTAAGGCTGAGCAGCTTGTTGTAGAGCGCGAAGCCGAGGAATCTTGGCACAAAATTACAGAATATTCCTCAGAATTGCGAAGATTTGAGTAATTTTGCAACATAAATTAATAATGTGAACGATTATGAAGACAAGGCGTGGAGCGGTTCATATGCTGCTCCTTCATCTTATAAACTATCCTAAAAGAACGGTACAAAGTTACGGAAAAAGCGGCAAAATCACTACATTTGCACCGTAATTGAAACATAGTTTAAGAAATATGGCGATGACAACAAAAGACATTTACCTCGCAGGAGGCTGCTTCTGGGGGACTGAGCATTACTTTAAGCAGATAGAAGGCGTGGTGGAGACCGAGGTGGGCTTTGCCAACGGGCACACGGAGAATCCTACGTATAAGGAGGTGTATACCGACGAGACGGGATATGCCGAGACGGTGCGTGTAAGGTACGCGCCCGATGTGGTGAGCCTCGAGTTCCTGCTGCGCATGTTCTTCAAGGCCATTGACCCGACGAGCCTCAACAAGCAGGGCCACGACGAGGGCACCCGCTATCGCACGGGCATCTATTACACCGATGTTGCCGACCTGCCCATCATCAATCAGGTGTTCGATGACGAGCAGCAGCACTATGACCAGCCGCTGGTGGTAGAGCGCCAGCCCCTGGAGCGTTTCTACACGGCCGAGGAGTACCATCAGGACTATCTCGAGAAGAACCCCACCGGCTATTGCCATCTGCCCCAGTCGCTCTTCGAGTTTGCACGTCAGTCAAAGGACCAGAAATGATGAACAACAGTATGGACAATATTATTGAAGAAAAAGGCAAGCGTCCGGCCGAAGAACGCTTGCAACCCGAGGGTAGCAAGAAGGTGGTCATCGACATCGTCAAGGCCAATGTGTTCGGCGTAGTGCTCATGGTGGTCTCAGCCATCCTGTTTCTGGTGCCGTTCTTCCTGATATGGAAGGACCGTAAGCCGATAAGTACGATGCTCGTAGAATTTGGCGACTCGATACCGGTGTTACTGGTACTGATGTTTGTGGGCATCGTCGTGCATGAGCTGATTCACGGTCTGACGTGGGCGTACTTCGCCAAGAACGGCTGGAAGAGCATCAGCTTCGGCGTGATGTGGAAAATGCTGACTCCCTACTGCCATTGCGACGAACCGATGAGCATTCCCGGCTATATGTGCGGAGCCATGATGCCCTGCGTCGTCTTAGGTGTCATCCCTGCCGTTGTGGCCTTGTTCATCGGCAGTCTGCCGTTACTCGCATGGGGCGTCTTTTTCATAGCTGCCGCTGGTGGCGACATCTGGATGACGTGGCTGCTGACCAAGGAGAACCCCAAGAGCATGGTTCTTGACCATCCCTCCGAAGCCGGCTTTTATATCCTCGATGAGGAATCATGAGTAGCCCCGAGCAGTATGCTGAAGCTTTTCAGCAGATGATTGATGCTCGTGAAAAACAGCCTCCAAAAACATTGCGAAAAATTGTAATGTGTCCGATAGCCTAGGTCATATTTCTTTGGATTTTTTCGATTATGACCGAATTATTTCT
>OCTX012249266.1_pt1 | contig 17935 bp, 13 predicted proteins | sample 1539691 | NCBI WGS metagenome assembly OCTX01 (sample SAMN02144231, study PRJEB22623) | gut metagenome | biome: sheep rumen | host: Ovis aries | place: New Zealand | reverse complement strand
AATCCGACGGCATGAGCCGCGTGTACCAGATGTAGCCCTTCGAAATGTAACTAACCCTATGAACATTTATTCAGGCTTTCACATCTGGTAGCAATTTTTTGTCTCGCTATGAATGCTTTCGTGGGAAATTTAGTAACTTTGCAGCCAAATAGCCACTGACGATGGAACAGATATTCGGGAAAAATAGCATTGACATCAAGGTGCTGCGCGAGTTTTGCGAGCGCGAGGGCAAGGAGGTGACTTTCCGTAAGGGCGACCAGTTGGAGCGCGAGAACCGACCCCGTGATTCCCTAAATTCTCTCTCGTTCGGGCAGTCGTCAGCCTTCTTGCTGGCGCTGCCTATCCACCAATACTGTAACTTTAACGCCAGACAAATCTTTTGATGCTTTTTCGGTCGTTTGTAGTGATTTTGTTCGGTCGATTGTGAAGAATTCGTTCGGTTGCTTGTGATAATTGACAGACCGAAGTACCCAGATCACAGGGGGGGGCAGGAACGATATGTAAATTTGTTGCTCGCCCTCTCATATAATTAGGGAACGATATACCTGTTGGCAGTAAATGCCATAAATGAATATCTATACAAATGCAGTCAGTGATGGCTGCATTTTATATTTTGCAAATTGCTGTTGGTGGGATATTACTCATGGTGTACACAGCATCTTCACTTCTTGGGTCAAATGAAAATTTTGTGTTAGGTAATAGTTTACTTGTATCTATTTGCAGAAGCGTGTAGGTACTTGTAAATATTTCTTTCGTATTAAAAGTGTTGTTTTTCAAAAAATCATCATTTGGTTGGTCTAAAAATGCATAGACTCTATCTATAGTCATCCAACCATAGTGCTGACCCAACCTATCACGAAAAGTATGTTCATCATCTAACATAAATGCTTTCCATGTTGTTTTCTTAGGTATCAATCCGACATTTTGGATTTTCTGTAATCTTGATGTTGGACATAGATGGAAAATGAATTGATGCGACATTACCTCAGATGTGGCATCATTATCTATTTTCTTTTCAAATTGCCATGCTTCGTGTCCTTGAAGATTAGTATCTATTTGGCAAGAAAGAAACCAGCCACAAGCCTTTTCCATAGACAGTGTAATCTCTTTTAATAACGTATTATTGGTGGTTGGCATTGATAACAATATAACAGCGCAGTTATTTTCATTCTTACGTTTTTCAACATACCCATAATAGTTATTTGGATTTCTGCTATAGTTTCGGAAGCCCTTTGCAAGATTGAACGAACTGCACAAATGCCTTAAAACAACATTCGCTTCATATGAATGTATTAATGCTTCGTCTACCATTTGCGGTTGAATTGCGTTTTCATTATTGCTGTTCCATAGTAAAACTCTATTAACACTTTCTTTTACTATGCTATGTAATTCACTTTCTGTCAGTCTTATTATCTTCTTTGCCATATAATTCTACATTTTCATATAAATATCAATTTTGCTGCGAAATTACAGATAATAATTGAATAAACAAATTTATTCAGGTATTTATTTAGAAAATATATGTAAAAAATATGAAATATCTAAAACTATTCGAGAATCATAGTGACTACGAATAATTCGTAGTCACTGATAAACCAAACGTGAGTTACTGTGTACAAGAAAATGAAGTGCACTACAATCCTTATAGGTTGTTTTGCAAACTAACGCTAAATAATGGCATAGTTAAGGAGATTGAAGGAAGTGGTGAACTGACATCTGCAATGACAAAATCTTATAGTGCCACAGTTGTCAGTGCAGAAATTGGTGAGGCATGTACAAGTATTGGTGAAAAAGCTTTCTCTAACTGTATTTAGAGCCTTATAACTAACCATAACTTACTACGACTAACTAACTATAAGGTCTTGATTTTCAATACTCTTTGATTTTTAACACTTTCTGAGTGCTTTTTGGCAGTTCCCGATTTTCCACATATTTTTGCAGCGTATTTCTACCGTGGAGAATTTGCGGAGCTTTTATTTTGTCATATTGTGAACGTAGTTGACAAGGGTTTACGAGTGGTTACAATGGAGGACAGATTTGAAGCTGATAAGCAAAAAGCGTTATATCGTGGACTGGGTTGACAAAGGTTGTCAATGGTTCACTTCCGTTTACTCCATCGGTGGAATACTCAAAGTATGTAGAACATAGCAATATCAAAGAGTATGAGACTGAAAAGAAAATGTGAATTTTGTGGCAAGCCATTCGTGCCAAGGAGCGGTATGCAGAAATACTGTTCCGAGGAATGTCAGGCAGAGGCAAAATGTCTTAGGAAGAAAAGACAGCAGGACTTGATTAACGGCATTGAGCCAATCATGGATCTGCAACATCAGGAGTATCTTACCTTCTCCAAAGCTGCCATTCTGATGGGATGCACCCGACAGTATATCTACAAACTTGTGGCTAACGGCAAGTTGAAGGCTTCACGGTTGAGCAGCAGAATGGCATTCGTTAGAAAGGCTGATATAGAGAAGATGTTTGAGGGTAATCCCTACAAGCGTGTGGTTCCTGCCTGCAAGAGCAAGCTCAGTAAAAAGGCAAAAACAGAAAAGCCAACACAACACCTGGAACTAATAAAAGGGAAAGAGGAGAATGAGGTGCTTGACTATTATTCGGGTGAGGAAGTGATGTCCATTTATAAGGTCAAGAAGTCTTGGCTCTACACATCCGCCAAGCGCAACCAGATACCGATGTGCCGTATCGCTGGCAAGAACTATTACAGCAAACGACATATTGACGAATTCTTCGGAACTGCCGTTGACATCCACAGCATCACCGAGTGGGTGACTGCTGATGATGTAGAGGATGCTTTCAGCATGAGCAAGTCGGCACTTCGGGCATACGCCTATCGTCACAAGATACCGACCAAGCGAGAATACGGACGTACCTATTATTCCAAGGAACATCTTGAAGAACTTCGCAGGACTGACCTCATGAGCGATGACAACTATTATACCACCGAACAAGTGCAGCAGTTGTATGGTCTGACAAGTGCCAACATCTGCCATATTGTGAGAGTTCACCATATCAGCAAGGTAAAAGTGGGTGTAAAGAACCTGCTTTTGAAGACGGATGTGGAGCGAGCAATGGCAGAAAGGGCAGCAAAAGGACTGTGATTTCAAATGATTTCATCATTAACCATCAATGACTGCAAATAATTGGAGTCACGGAAGTATCATTCAGTTATTTTGCAGCCGTGAAGAGACACTTCACCATGAATATTCATCAATAAATCAATACAACTATGAGTAATATCTGCAAGACCGTATCATTGCGTACACGCAAAATCAAGGACGGACGCATGCTGTCCTATTATCTTGACTATTATCCAGGCTATCGTGATGAGAGCACGATGAAAGTCATCCGCCATGAGTCGCTTGGCATCTACATCTATGCCAAGCCGAAGAACCAGATGGAACAGAAGTACAACCTCAACCTTACGGCAAGAGCCGAGGCGATACGCTGCCGTCGCTTCGAGGCTATCGTCAACGAGCGTTACGATTTCTTCGACAAGGAGAAGATGAAAGGCGATTTTCTTGCCTACTTCAAGAGACTGGCAGACAAGAAGAACTCCAAGTGGCAGCACGTCTATATGCACTTTCGTACCTTCACGCAAGGCAAGTGTACCTTCGGGGAGATAAACGTGGACTTGTGCAACAGATTTCGTGAGTATCTGCTGACAGCACCACAGGGACTGCACAAGAACAGAAAGTTGCATATCAACTCAGCAGCCAACTACTGGTCAACTTTCCGTGCTTCAATCCACACAGCCTATCGTGACCATAAGATAAAGGAGAACCCGAACGGTTTCTTGGAGCGTATCGAGACAATCCCGACAGACAAGGAGCATCTTTCGCAAGACGAGGTTATCCGCTTGGCATCCACTCCATGCTCTGCTCCTGCCTTGAAGAGAGCCTTTCTGTTCTCCTGTCTTACTGCATTGAGAAAGAGCGACATCAAGAAACTCACTTGGGAGGAGATACAGCCATACGGCAGCGATGGGGTGATGTATGTCACCACACGAATGCAGAAGACAAAGGACATCGTACATAACCCAATCAGTGAGGAAGCCTTGGAACTGATAGGCTATTCACCAGATAAACGAGGCAAGGTGTTCCCTGATTTCAAAGACTCCATGACACAGGCACCGCTGAAAAATTGGCTGAAAGATGCAGGGATTACCAAGCATATCTCCTATCATTGCTCACGCCACAGCTTTGCCTGTCTCCAGCTCGATGCAGGGACCAGTATTGCCGTAGTGCAGCGTTATCTCGGTCACAAGAATGTGGCAACAACAGAAGTGTATGCCAAGATTTCCGATGCTCAGAAACGTGCTTCGGTTGGCTGTATCACCTTGAAGAAGTAACCATTTGACAATAACACGCAGAAAAGGACTGTTGGAATGATAGTGTTCCAATAGTCCTTTCCTCGTTTTGTTGGTTCTATTTGTGGTCGTGGATAGAACCAATCCGACAAATTCACTCCAATTTCTGTTGGTATTGAAGAGGAACTGCAAATTTCCCTTTTCTTTGCCCTTATCTTTGTAGTCAGTAATAAGCAGCAACTGGCACTAACGAGCAGTTTAAAGTATGATTCAGAGTATGATATCATATTAGAACGCTAATAAAGCGTAAAAGAAAGAGCGCCAGAGAACGTAAATGCGGTTTTTACATGCTTCTGCATCTAACTTTGTGGAAGTTTTTGAACGAATAAAAATAAAACGAATACAATAATGACAGTAAACAAGAAAACTTCAGATTGTACCATCTACGCTTTTGTTGGTACAGCAATTCTCGCCATCTCTCTTGTCGTGGCGATGTGTGTAGGCAATGACTTCCACCAAAGTCTGTTTGTCGAGTCAATCATCTTTGTAGGGAGCAATATCCTGCTTTGGGCGATATTCATTTCCATGGTGAATTATCCCTATGAACTGATGACCATTGGTAGCAACAGCAAAACAAAGAAAAACGTTGTAGAAGCAGAACATGCAACAGAACAAGAACAGCCAAAGCAAACATTACCACAAACAGAGTCAACACAATACAGTCATGAAGACTATGCCAAGTGTGTAGAGGCACAAGAAAAAGAAGCACAGGAGGAAAAGGACAAGCGAACAAGAGCCGTACTTGACTATGTGCATCGTACAATGTCAAGGTTTCTGTATGAGGAAGATTTGTACAAGTTAATTGAGGCTGTCAAGGAATGGAGCAACGACACCAACTATACCCCGACAGCAATAAACCGCTTCAAGGAAAATGTTGAGAATATCCCTTTAAGGCACTTCGTGTGGAATATCGCAGAGCGTTTGGGTAAACGTGATTACACAATGGCCATGCGAATAGCTTTTATCAAGGCATTATTTCCAAAGCCGTTTGAAGGTTTGGACTACAGCACATTGAAGAACCTGAAAGCACCATGCTCCAATGATGTCATTCCGATTGATGAGCCAGACAATGGTGGATACGATTTCCATGATGTGACGGAGAAAATTCCCGAATAATCCCCATTGTTAGAGTTATTCCTTCGTGAATGACAAATGACTGTCACGAACCTCAGTAACGGAAGCATCATTCTGTTCCTTTGCACCAGTTATTAACAAAGTATCAGAATGAATAAGGTATTAACTTTCAACGACCTTCCAATGGTCGTTGCCCAGCTTCGGGACGAAGTGGTGGGCATGAAGCAGATGATCGTCAGTCTGCAATCACAGAACAAGCCACACAAGGCGAACACGCACATACCTATGAGTGTGGAGGAAGCATCGGCATATCTCAAAATGCCGATGGCAACTCTCTACATGAAACTTGGCAACGGCAGCATTCCTGCCACCAAGCCAGGCAAGCGTTACTGCCTTTATCAAGATGAACTTGACAAGTGGCTGGAGACTAACCGCAAGAATCCTGTACCTCTCACGGCAGAGGAGGAGAATGCAGCCATTCTTGCAGGAAACAAGCGCAAACCGAAACCCTTAAACTGGTAATGTCATGGATGCGCTTGAAATTTGTAACAAGCTACGCTCGGAGGCTTCGGGCGTAGCCACTTCTGGAATTCCGCTTGACGTATTCCCCCAGAAGATGCAGCAGATGATTCTTGATTTGGCAAGGACGGAGAACTATTCCATTGAGTTTACCGCTACTTCCCTTATATCCGCTATGGCAGCAGCCGTCGGCAACTCCTGCTATATCCGGATTAAAGGCAATTGGATTACTTCACCTATCCTATATGTCATTCTTGTTGGCAGACCAGGAGTCGGCAAGACTCCACCATTGAACTTTGCCTACAAGCCGTTGCACGACATTGATACTGAGGAGCACCATAAGTTCAAGGCTCTAAAGAATGAGTATGCAGCCATTGTGGAGAGAAACAAGGGCAAAAAGCGGACGGAATGGGAATCGTTACCTCCTATGCCTGTCCTGCATAAGAATATCATGAATGACTTCACGCCAGAGATTCTGATGCGCAATCACGATGCCAACCTCAGAGGTGTGGCAGTTGTGGTGGATGAGATAATGGGGCTGTTCAACACCATCAACCGATACAACAATAGTTCTTTTGTACAACAGATGCTGTCGGCTCACAATGGCTTGCCAGTAGATGTGTCTCGTTGTAATCTTGATTGTCCTTTACGCATTGACTATCCTTGCATACAGATTGTAGGAACTATCCAGACTGGTATCGTGCATGAACTTTATGATATGGGATTCAAGAAGAATGGTTTTCTTGACCGTTTTCTGATTACATGCCCAAAAGGTTTGAAGATTGCTCCTTGGGTTAAGGTTCCAAAACAAGATGCTGCAATCATTGAAAGACCATTCCGTGTATGGAAAGAGATCATAGACAAGGCTGTGGCTCTTCCTTTCACGGAAGGCATCTTCAATGTTCTTGACTTCTCTGATGAAGCCATTGACATATTCTATGATTGGCAGAATGAGGATATAGAACGGCAGAATGCCATTACGGATGAAAAAATGATAGACTCACGTGCTGCAAAAGTTCCTTTGAACACGGCTCGGCTTGCCTTGATATTCCAACTGTTCCGATGGGCTTGTGATGAGTCTCACAAGGATTTTATTGATGCGGAGTCCGTTAATGCAGCCATACGGATGAGCGATTACTTTGAGAATTCATACAAAAGGATGGATGACCTCGTTTTAACCGAGGCTACCGACCCTGTGAAGAAACAGGTACTTGACTCGTTGGGAAACAAGTTCGTAACTGCTGAAGCAGTAAAGGCTGGAGCGGATTTCGGTTTTGCAAGACGTACTGTCATGTATATGCTCAAAGACTTCTGTCAGAGAAACTTTATCATCAAAGACAAGCAAGGCAATTATGAGAAAGTTCAGAAGTAGAACCACCACCTTGCACCGTTTGCACTTTGCACTTCTTGCACTCTTGCACAAAAGATGCTGCATTTTGTGCCAAACAAGTGCAAAAGTGCAGAAAGTGCAAGGTGCAACAAGTGCAGAGCCCTATGAGTGAGTATAGATTCCATCTACAGAAATACAAGCTGGGCAACCGATATGCTTGCCCTCAATGTGGGCGTAAGCGTTGCTTTGCAAGATATATTGACGAGCAAGGACAGATTGTATTCCCTGACAATGTGGGGCGTTGTGACCATGAACAGAGTTGTGGCTACCATTATTCTCCATCTGATTATTTCAAGGACAATCCCGATGCCAACTGCAATGATGATTGGAGATATAAAACACCAATCAAAGAGTGCAGGAAAGAGAAACCTCTTCCAACTTTCATTGATAGCATGCTGGTGGAGCAAACACTGCATGGCTATTCTGTCAATCCTTTGTACCGATACATTTCAACGGTCTTTGGCAAAGAGGAGACAGAACGGCTGTTTGCCTTGTACAAGGTCGGCACTTCAAAGAAATGGGGCGGTTCAACTATCTTTTGGCAGATAGATGTCAATGGGAATGTGCGCACTGGCAAGATAATGAAGTATGATGACAAGACAGGACACCGTATCAAGGAACCCCACAGCCAGGTGACTTGGGTACACTCGGAACTGAAACTGCCAGACTTTACACTTCGGCAGTGCTTCTTTGGCGAACATCTGTTGACAAATAAAACCACGACCAAGACAATAGCCATCGTGGAGAGCGAAAAGACAGCCATCATTGCCACCCACTTCATATCTGATTTCGTATGGTTGGCTACTGGAGGCATGAACGGATGTTTCAATAAAGATGCTGTCGAAGTCCTAAGCGGTCGGGAGGTTGTTTTGGTTCCAGACCTTGGGGCAACGGATAAGTGGAAAAGCAAACTTCCATTGCTGCAATCAATATGCAAGCAAGTTCTTGTCAGCAACATCTTGGAAGACAATGCCACCGATGAACAAAAGACCAAAGGTCTTGACATTGCCGACTTCCTTCTGATGACGGAAACACCGCAGATGGCGCTACAAAGGCTGATAAAGCAACATCCGCCACTCCAGCATCTGATAGACAGCCTTGGGTTGGTGTTGGTAGAAGAGTCATAGCAGAATGGGTAAGGATCTGCGGGCACGCTTGCGTGACGGACTTTCACAAAAGTCCTAAACATAATAGGGACTTTTAGATTCACCTGCTGACGCTGTTCACTTAAAAAGTCCTTCTATTATGCTCAGGCTCCGCCCGAGACCTGTCTCCAATTATACAATAACTACGTTACAAGCTCAAATGAAATTCGAATGGAAAGAAACGTACCACGTGCCGCCATCCATGTAGGCACAGACAAGAAATCGTTCTCGTCCCAAGTGGGCAACGAGGCGGAACGCAGAGGTTGGGACGAGAAGCGTTACCAACTAAAAAACGCAGACATAGATAAGAACAACCATTATAACTACTCACGAAAGAGACTCAACTTTGAGATAGTCAAGGATGGAAAGATAGTGCCTCTCGGTTCCCAGTCTGTGCCGTTGCATGAACGCTTGCAGCACAGACTTGATGAACTTGGCTTCAAGCCGTATATGGATGCCAAGCGTCCCGACCAAGTTTCAAGGAACAGTCCGAACAGCACTGTCGGCATCATCTTCAGTGGTGACCATGATGTGCTTAACAGGCTTGCCTTTGGTGAACAGAAACTCAACACGTCAAATCCAAATGCTGACCACAGCAAGGTTGTATTGCAAAAAGGCATCTATGACTGGGCATTGGACACCTACCGCTTTGCATGTGAGAAATGGGGAGAAGAGAATGTCATCGGCTTTGATGTGCATTGTGACGAGACAAGCATCCATGCCCATGTGCAGACCGTGCCTGTTGAACAAGTAAAGAAACGTGGGCGCATCGGAAGCAAGTACATTCACAAGGATAATCCAGAAAAGGTTCTCTCTACAAAGGAATGGAGAGCACTTCCAAAAGAAGAACGTGACAACTATACAAAATCGGGAGCGGCAAAGGATGTTGTTGAAAGGGTCTCTTATGCCAAAGTGTGGGGAGAGCGAGCAAAGGACAAATCACAATACCTTTCCCAACTGCATACTGACTATTACAACAAGGTAGGGCATAAGTATGGCTTGGCAAGAGGCTTCTCCTATGATGAACTTTCAGAGGAAGAAAAGCGAGGACGCAAGCATAAGAACAAGGTGGTGCTTGAAGCTGAACGTCAGGCGAAAGTCGCTCTTGACAAAGTGGAGAAATATGCAGTGCTTGCCACAATCGACAAGAAGGAGCTGACCATTCCTTTACTCAACATCAAGACTCCAGTACAAGAAGCTATGAATGCCGTAAAGAAAGAACTTGCCATCCCGATTCCTACTATTATCGGACAAAAGGCGTGGCGTGAGGAGCGTGTGTCTAATATCTACGCTGCAATCAAGGCTCTTGTAGCAGCCGTTAATGCAGAACGTGACAAGCAGAATGAAGATGTACGCAAGTCTGTCAACAAGACATACACTTACTATATGCAGAATCTCAATAAGCAGATAGAGGAGAACAAGTCGCTTCGTGCTGAGAATGATGCGCTAAAGACTGAAAACAACAAAGTCAAACAACGCATCTCTCAACTTGACGAGAAGGCTGTGGAGCGAGTGACTACTCAACTTGTCTGTGCGAAGGAAGAACTCGCCAGTGCCAAAAGTTATAATACTACACTTTTGGAAATGTACAATGATTTGAAGGCTCGTTGGAATGCCATTTGGCAAGAGCCTGAAATGACAGACGCATGGAGACGAGTGGAAGTACGCAAAGAAAGAGAAGCAAAAGAAAAGGCTCGGCAAGAAACCGAAGCTAAACGTGAAAGCATGGCTCGGCAAAACAGATACATAGGAGTGCTTGACAAGTTCATCCATGAGGGGCATGAAGCTTTATCATCCTTTGCAAAAACAGACAGAGTCAACTTCAACGAGAAAGAATCGGCTTTCATATACTATGGCATTATGGCATCTGCTGTAAAGCATAACATTGGATTGGACTCTAAAGCCAGTATAGAATCGGCAGCAAAAAGTTTCTTATCTGGTATGTCGTGGCATGGTTTTACAGACTTCAAGCAGGAATGTGTCACCAGCTGGACAAAACTCTTCGCCACGAATGAAGTTCAATTCACAGACAAAGCCATTGACAACTTTCTCGCTTTTGTTGACCACATGTCATGTAGCGCAGATACATACGTTTCGCTCGGTGGTTCCAATGGTTGCGCCGACCAACTTACGAATTGGGACGGAACACAGAAAGTTGGATTAAGTGGCATCAAAAAAAATAGAAGTACATCAAGATAGAGTATTGATATCTATCAAGCCGTCTTTTATTTTCGATTCCTCATATTTTCGTCCAAAGTCTCAAATATACAATAGAGAACTGGCAGGAAGAACAATATGGCTATTGTTCCGACAACCATTCCACCGACAACACAAGTCCCGATAGCGACATTACCTCTTGCTCCTGCGCCATGGGCAAACATCAGTGGTAACATTCCTATTATCATAACACTTGCTGTCATGATGATAGGGCGCAGACGCACAACAGCGGCAGAGAGTGTGGCACGAATAATTGATTCACCAACTTTGCGCCGCTCTGTTGCGTATTCGGTCAAGAGTATGCCTGTCTTAGCCAACATGCCGATGAGCATGACGAGACCAATTTGCATATAGATACTATTGTCTATGCCAAACAGCAACGACAGAAGAAAACTTCCGCACAAGCCGAACGGAACGACAAGGATTATGGCAAACGGTATGAGCAGACTTTCATAGAGACAACAAAGTATAATGTAGATGAATACAATGCTTATGGCCAATATTACAATGGTGGCATTGCCTTTCGATGATTCTTCACGCGACATTCCGCCCAACTCGTAGCCATAGCCCTTTGGTAGTGTTTGTGCAGCCACTTCGCTTATTGCCTGTATGGCTTGTCCTGAACTATAGCCAGCAGCGGCAGTTCCATTTATCCGAATGGAAGGGAAAAGATTGAAATGTGTCAGATATTCGGCTCCGTTCACTTTCTTCAGTACCACATATTCGCTCAATGGTGACATCGTTCCGTCTTCACTTCTCACAAACATATTCCTCAATGCCTCCTCATTGAGTCTCTCAGTTGCTTCCGATTGCACCATCACACGATAGAGTTTGGTGTATTTGTTGATGTTCGAGGCATAGTCACCGCCTATATAGGCAGACATGGTGGTGAGTACATCCTTGGGCGACACCCCCTTCATCATACATCGTGCTGCATCCACTTCTACCGAATATTGCGGATAATCCATGTTGAATGTGTAGTGTGCCTTGCCTATTTCCGGACGCTTGTTCAAGGCATCTGTGAGTTTTTGTGTAGCAACAGAAAGTGCCTTGAAGTCCTCGCCTGAGCGATTCTGTACATATAATTCAAAACCGCTTGCCGAACCGTAGCCACGTATTGTTGGCAATGTGGCACAGTTTACATCGGCTTCTTTGATGAAAGCCGTGCGGCGGTAAATTTCGTTTACCACGCTGTCAATGTCGTCGGCACGACCTGTACGCTCCGACCAATTTTTCAAACGGACAGACAGGAATCCGGCAGAAGATGTTTGATTTTTTTGTGCATCGCGTCCGTCAATTCGTGTATGTATCTTGATTTGCGGAATGTTCTTAACCACAGCTTCCACTTGATCCATCACCTTGCCTGTTTGTGCAAGACTATATCCCGGTTGGCATTGCACGCTCACATCAATAGTACCCATATCCTCTTGTGGTACAAAACTTGTCTTGGTCGTAGCAATCATAAGGACTAATAGGACAATGGAAAGCGGCAATGAAAGCATGACAAGTTTGTGGTGCTTCACAGACTTTAGTATTGAATGCATATAGGCATTCTGCCATTTGTCATGTTTGTTTTCAACTGGCTTTTTCTTCTGCTTCAAGACCAAGGTACAAAGAGCAGGACATAGCGTCAAGGCATTGAATAAGGATATGGCTACGGCAGCAGCCATTGTCAGTCCAAACTCTTTATAGAACACTCCCGTTGTTCCGCTTGTGAAACTCACTGGAATAAAAACCGCCATAAAGACAATGGTAGTGGTGATGAGTGCAGCCTTCAGGTCTTTCATGGCTTCTACGGTAGCACGAAATACGCTCTCACAGCCTTGGGTGAGCTTTGCTTGAACAGCCTCGACCACGACAATGGAGTCGTCAACCACGGTTCCGATGACAAGTACAAGGGCGAAAAGCGTGAGCAGATTCAGACTGAAACCAACGGCATACATAAAGCCAAACGTACCGATGAGCGACACCAAAATGGCTATGGTTGGTATGACCATCGACCGCCAATCACGCAGAAACACAAATACGACAATCACCACAAGCACGAGGGCAATGACGAGTGTTTCCGTGACATTGCGCATGGAGGCATTAAGAAAGTCCATTACGCTTGTCTGGTCTTCAAGAACCATTCCGTCAGGAAGTGATTGGCGTACATCATCTTCCACCTTATCTATTTGCTTGATAATGTCGTTGGCGTTGGTACCTGCCGTTTGTGTGATGCTTGCCGATGCGCCAGGCTTACCACTGGTCGTACTCTTCATATTATAGTCCACCGTTCCCAACTCTATCCGTGCTACATCGCCAAGACGCAACACACCACCATCGGCAGAGGCTTTAATCACGATATTGCGGAACTCGCTTTCATCGCTGTAGCGTCCACGATATTTCAGTACATATTGAAAAGTATTGTCCGACTCCGCAGCCAATGCTCCCATAGGCGATTCAAGGTTTTGTGCAGCCAAGGCATTGTCAATGTCGGCTGGCACCAGCCCGTAGGCATGCATTTTAGCGGGATTGAGCCATATACGCAACGCATAGTCGGCTCCAAAAACATTCACCTCGCCAACACCGGCTATACGTGACAGTTGCTGTTCGATATTTATCTTCATGTAGTTGGTCAATGTCTTTGAGTCGTAGCGACCGTCTGGACTGTATAGAGTTATAAACTTCAGATTGGAGTTTTGCGTCTTGCGTACAGTTACGCCACTCTTTGTCACTTCGGCTGGCAACAGTCCTTGAGCCGAAGCCACACGATTCTGTACATTCACCACAGCCATATTAGGGTCAGACCCTTGCTTGAAGTATATGGTAATGGTGCAAGTGCCGTTGTTGGCGGCAGTGGAAGTCATATACTGCATGTTTTCCACACCGTTTATTGATGCCTCCAATGGTGTTACCACGCTTTTCATTACTGTCTCGGCATTAGCTCCAACGTATGTTGCGTTCACCTTGACAGTTGGTGGAGCAATGTCGGGATATTGTTCCAACGGAAGACAGAGAAGTCCGATAATGCCTATTATGACAATGACAACCGAAAGCATGACCGACAGAATTGGACGGTCTATAAATGTCTTGATGCTCATATTTTATTCCTTTATATTTTTATGTTACATTTCTACAAATTCGTCCGCAAAAATATAAAGGGATTCTGTTGACATTTTGTAGTTTTGTACAGCATAAGGAATAAAACTGATTTTTAATAGTATTGTAACATGAATACTGCAATATGCTTTTAATTGCTGCGTTTGTATGAATACAAATCATCACGACTATGTGGAAATATTACGCTTTGTTGTCAGCCTTCTTTGCCGCATTGACGGCAGTCTTCGCCAAAATTGGAGTGAAAGACGTTGATTCCGACCTCGCTACGGCTATCCGCACCACGGTCATTTTGTTTATTACATGGGGCATTGCCATATTGGGCAACCACATGTGCGACTTTCGGGGTATTCCATCGCGCACATGGGTGTTTCTCATTCTTTCAGGAGCAGCTACAGGTCTGTCGTGGCTCTTTTATTTCAGAGCCCTGCAGTTGGGCGACGTGTCGCGCGTTGCCCCAATCGACAAACTCAGTGTGGTAATCACCATCTGCCTGTCGTTCATGTTCTTGAAAGAACCGATAAACGCCAAAGTCATCGTGGGGGCATTGCTGATAACTGCTGGCAGTATAGTTATGCTTTACAAATAAATATAAAACTAAAAGAGAATGAAAGTACTGATAATAGAAGACGAGCGCAAGCTATCCGACAGCATTGTTGATTATCTCAAAGGGGAGAAATATCTGTGCGAACAGGCTTTTGACTTCAATGATGCCTTGATGAAGGTTCGCATTTATGATTACGATTGTGTGTTGCTCGACCTGATGTTGCCTGGTGGCAATGGTCTCGACATTCTGCGCGACATCAAACGTCGCAACAATCCGGCAGGAGTAATTATTGTTTCTGCCAAGGATTCGCTTGACGACAAGGTAAAGGGACTGCAAATAGGAGCGGACGACTATCTTGCCAAACCTTTCCACCTTGCCGAACTGAGTATGCGCATCTATGCCATCATACGCCGAAAGGAGTTTGGAGCAAACAATGTGTTGGAATGTGACGGCATTAGCATTAACTTGATGGAAAAGACAGTTACCGCCAACGGACATTCCGTTACATTGACAAAAACAGAATACGACTTACTCTTGTTCTTCATCGGCAATAAGAAACGGGTGCTGTCAAAGAGTGCGATAGCCGAACATCTGAGTGGCGACTTTGCCGATATGATGGATAACTTCGACTTCATCTACACGCACATAAAGAACCTGAAAGCCAAACTCGCAGAGGCAGGTATAAGAGATTGCGTCAAAAATGTATATGGTATGGGGTATAAATGGAATGCGATATGACGAAATTCAACGAAACAGTCAGGTATAAGAAACCCCGAAGTCTTATGCGCAAGTCGATGATGCGCTTTGTTGTGTGCATAGCCGCATTGTTTGTACTTGCCGCTCCTGCATTTTATCTGCTTACCAAGAATTATTATGCTGAGGATATGGCAGACTTGATAGATGCAGTACAAGCAGGGAAGGACATCCCTATGATGGATTTAGAGGAAGACATCATGAAGGGCATCATGCTTCAGTATCTGCTGGTAACAGCCTTGCTGTTTATAGGCATCATGCTAACCATAAGACTGATGTCGAAAAAGCTGTGGCAGCCTTTCGACAAAACGCTCCGTATAGTGGAGTCCTTCAAACTGGAGAACATGAAAGTTCCTTTCCTCCCTAAAAGCGATGTGAAAGAATTTGAAAGGCTTACCGATGCCTTGCACAAAATGATGAAGAAGGATATAGAAACTTATGTCGCTCAGAAGGAATTCACGGAGAATGCCTCGCATGAGTTGCAAACACCTCTTGCCATTTTCCAAACCAAGCTGGAACTGCTGTTGCAGCAACCAGAGTTGACGGCAGAACAAGCAAACATCATACAAGACCTTTTCCAAATGACGTCGCGCCTTTCGCATCTCAACCGCAGTCTGCTGTTGCTTGCAAAGATTGATAACAGGCAGTTTGACACAATGGAACGCATACAGCTCGAGCAGTTCGTTGACAGTCTTCTTCCCTCACTTGACAGTATTTCTGGTCAGTTGCACATATACAGACAGTATTCGAAAAAGCCGTTGAGAATCAATGCCAATCGCATTCTCTTGGAGAGTATGGTTAACAATCTCTTCATCAATGCTGTGAGGCATAACACTCCCGACGGAACTGTCACTGTAAGTATAGACGACAATAGGCTGACTATCTCAAATACATCAGCAGAGCCACCTCTATCTCCGTCGCTCATCTTTCGTCGTTTCTACCGCCCGACACAAAACAAGAGTGGCAACGGACTTGGTCTGGCAATTGTCAAGGCAATTTGCGATTATCATGGCTGGACTATAGAATATCAATACACAGGGAACCAACATTGTTTTGTAGTAAGTTTCGGATAATAAATTCCGAAACTTTGCGCAATCTCCAACATTTCCACAAAGTTCCTCTTTATTTTTGCCAACGAAAATTGCAAAAAATAGGTACTTATGTGGAAAATATTCATTGACAAACTTGACAGCATAGACAAACATCTTATGCTATTATTAAATTACGACGGAGGCTATATGCAGGATTGCTTTTGGCTGTTTATGTCTTCTCGTATCTTGTGGGTAGTGCCGTCACTGCTATTTATTATATATGTCTTCAAACATTTCAATCACGCAGAAGCTATTAGTATGATTGTCGCCATGGCTGTGACTGTTGCTTTGTGCGACCAGGTGTCATCAAGTGTCATAAAACCGTTCTTTGCACGCTTGCGACCATCACATGTCCCTGAGTTTGAAGGTTTGTTGCATCTTGTTAACGGATACCGTGGCGGACAGTATGGCTTTGTTTCAAGCCATGCAACGAACTCCTTTGGGGCTGTATCACTGGCATCATTGATTATAAATAAGCGATGGACTACATGCTTCTTGACGACTTTAGCACTGTGCGTGTGCTATTCGCGAGTTTATCTTGGTGTTCATTATCCTGCTGATGTGATTTGTGGCGGCATGTTGGGAGTTTTTATAGGATTTTGTGTTTACCATGCAATGCGCAACACGCTTAACATGACAAGGCAAACCAAACTACGTCTGGCTTTAATTATCTGTGTTTTTGTTGTCGGCAATAGCAATATGAAAGCAGAAGAATTTAAGGACAGCATACCAGTTGGTGATCATCCATTTCAATCTTCGTCAAAAGAAGAAAGTAAATTGGACAAGTTTTCTTCATCCCGACTGTATCAGATGACATATGTAGGTGTTCCCTTGATTGCAGCTGGACTCATCGTAAAGAGAGAAGATGACCATTTCCGTAGTCTGCGCAATGACTATATGCCAAAGTTTCGCAACCATACAGATGATTATTTACAGTTTGCCCCAGCAGCTGTAATGCTCGGACTGAAGACAGCAGGAGTAGAAGGACGCAGCTCTTGGGGCAGGATGTTGGTGTCGGACGCATTTGCGGTCATGCTTATGGGCGGTGTGGTGAACACGCTGAAAAACACAACGCACGTAATGCGCCCCGACGGTTCCAACAATCACTCCTTCCCTTCTGGTCACACAGCAACAGCCTTCATGACTGCCACTATGCTTTCAAAGGAATATGGACACAAAAGTCCTTGGATAAGTATAGGTGCCTATACCACGGCTACAGCAACGGGACTTATGCGTATGGCCAACAACAAGCATTGGTTGAGCGATGTACTGACTGGTGCAGGAATAGGAATACTTACCACAGAGATGGGCTATTGGATTGGTGACTTGATATTCAAGAATAAAGGTATCAATCATTCGGCTACAACTGATTTTCAGTTGGATGGAGGAATAGACAATCCGTCGTTCGCAAGCCTATATGTGGGACTTAACGTTCCTCTCAGCAAGTATGACATCAATGAAAAAAATTCTTTCCACACCTCATCAGGTTCTTCAGTTGGATTGGAAGGTGCCTATTTCTTTAATCCTTATCTCGGCATTGGCGGACGGTTTACTGTGTCAAACACAGCATTGATAAGCAATGGTGACAAGGCAGAAGAGAATTCATTTGATGCTGTTTCCTTATGTGGCGGCAGTTACTTTTCTTATCCGCTGTCACAGCGGTGGGCAATTGGCAGTAAACTACTCTGTGGCTTTGTGCATTATCCTCGTTTGGAACTC
>OCTX012063865.1_pt1 | contig 17938 bp, 12 predicted proteins | sample 1539691 | NCBI WGS metagenome assembly OCTX01 (sample SAMN02144231, study PRJEB22623) | gut metagenome | biome: sheep rumen | host: Ovis aries | place: New Zealand | reverse complement strand
GCCGAAGGCGCGATCAAGGAGGATATTCCTGTGCTGTTCATGGGGACGACGGAGGCGGAGGCGGTGAAGCTGTTTGCCAATACGTACCTGGCGCTGCGGGTGAGTTACTTCAACGAACTGGATACGTATGCGGAGATGAAGGGGCTTGATACCCAGGCGATTATCAATGGAGTGTGCCTGGATCCGCGGATTGGCAGTCACTACAATAATCCAAGTTTCGGATACGGCGGATACTGCCTGCCGAAGGATACGAAGCAGCTGCTGGCGAACTTTAACGACGTGCCGGAGAACTTGATCAAGGCGATCGTGGATTCCAATCGGACCCGCAAGGATTATATCGCGGACCGGGTGCTTGAGAAGGCCGGATATTACAGCGCGAACAGCGCTTTCGATACGGCGAAGGAGCGGGAGGTCACGGTAGGGGTGTACCGCCTCACGATGAAGACCGGCTCCGACAACTTCCGCCAGAGCGCCATCCAGGGCATCATGAAGCGGATCAAGGCCAAGGGAGCCAAGGTCATCGTCTTCGAACCCACGCTCCAGGACGGCACGACCTTCTTTGGATCGCGCATCGTCAACGACCTGGAATCCTTTAAGGCCCAGGCCGATGCGATTATCGCCAACCGCTATGATCCCGCCCTGGACGATGTCCGGGACAAGGTCTATACGCGGGATATTTTCAAACGGGACTAGCGCTTACTCCACGGCCCGGAAAATCGGGACCCAGTCGAAATCCCAGGTGACGATCAGGACGGGTTTTTTCTCGTCCTTTTTCTTGTCGTCTTTCTTGGTGTCATCCTTTTTCTCGGTGGAGGATTTCTTGTCGTCCTTTTTCCCGTCGGACGCGGCGAAAGCCGTTGCAGGGAGCAGCATGCAACACGCCAGAAGAATGTAGATGTTCTTCATAGTCGATTAATGTTTGAATGTATAGTTGCTGCTAAGATACGAATTATTTCCCGAAATGCGAAATCAGTGATATATTCATTTTTCCTGCGGAAATGTCTAAATTAATGCGTATATTTGCGCAATTACCAACGCGATCGTACGTAGTACGATACCCCCGCCCGGTTCAGCGCTCTTGGATAGGAGCAGCAACCGGCTTGCGGGTTTATTCCTTGCTAACGGTGAAAACCAGGCGAGGAGTAGGAGAATTGTATTCACAAAACCCAAACCCTGTATGAAAGAGTCGTCCTTCTTCCGACGCATTTTCTCGTCCCGGATCCTGCCTTCCTGGACCATCCTGCTGTTCGATTCCTGCGTCATCGTTTTTTCCATGATCCTGGCATACGCCATTCGTTTCACCGTCGATGATGCGATGGCCATGGGCACTGAAATCCGGATCTCCACGGCCGTGGTCCTGGTGCTGAACCTGATTTTCTTCCGTGTATTCCGGACCTATTCCAATATCATCCGCTACTCTTCCTTCGTGGATGTGATGCATATCTTCGTTGCATTGACATTGGCTTATTTCTCCTCGGCCGCCGTGTCCTGGCTGTGGCCGCTGGCGTTCAAGTCCAGCATTGCTCCCACCTCGGTGCTGATGATCTCCTACGTGATCAGCTTTGCGATCATGGTCATCTCCCGCATGGCCATCAAGACCCTGAACGACTATTTCAACCAGACGGAAACCTCCTACTACCGGACCTACATCTACGGGACCAAGGCCGGCGTGGACATCGCCAAGTCCCTCCGGACGGAGTCGGAGAACAAGTTCCACATCATGGGTTTTGTCGCCGACGACCCCGACATGGTGGGGAAGGTGCTCATGGGCGTGAATGTCTATGCCAATGACGACACCCTCATGGACAATATCCGGCGCGACCGGGTGGACGCTTTCGTCGTTTCCCCGCTGAAAGCCGATACCCTGAAGGAATCCGACATCGCCGACCGGCTCCTGAAGGAGAAGGTCCAGATCTTCCTGGCTCCGGATGTGTCTAACGACTGGGATGGCAGTGCTCAACGTCGCGGCATCAAGGAAGTCCAGATCGAGGACCTGCTGGGCCGGGATCCCATCAAGATCAACATGAAGGAGATCGCTGCCCATCTGGAAGGGAAGCGCGTGCTCATCACGGGCGCGGCCGGCTCCATCGGCAGCGAGATCATGCGGCAGGTGGCGATGTTCAACCCCTATCAGATGATCCTGATCGACGAGGCCGAGACCCCGCTGCACGATATCCGCCTGGAACTCAAGAATAAGTGGCAGGAGATCGAAGCTCCTACGCTGGTTGCCAACATCACCAACAAGGCCCGGATGGAGTCCATCTTCGCCGAATACCAGCCCGAATACGTGTTCCATGCGGCCGCCTACAAGCATGTGCCCATGATGGAAGACAACGTGTCCGAGTCCATCCAGAACAACGTCCTGGGCACGAAGATCCTCGCCGACCTCGCCGTGAAATACAAGGTGAGCCGATTCGTGATGATCTCCACCGACAAGGCCGTGAATCCATCCAACGTCATGGGCTGCTCCAAGCGTATCTGCGAGATCTATGTCCAGGCCCTGGCCCGCAAGATCCAGAAGGACGGATCCGCCCCGACGCAATTCATCACCACCCGCTTCGGCAACGTCCTGGGCTCCAACGGTTCCGTGATTCCGCTCTTCCGCAAGCAGATTGCCGCCGGTGGTCCTGTCACCGTCACCCACCCGGAAATTATCCGCTACTTCATGACCATCCCTGAGGCTTGCCAGCTGGTGCTGGAAGCCGGCAGCATGGGCAAGAGCGGTGAGATCTATATCTTCGACATGGGCAAACCGGTCAAGATCGTGGACCTCGCCCAGCGTATGATCCGTCTCTCCGGCCGCACCGACGTGAAGATCGAATTCACCGGCCTTCGTCACGGCGAGAAACTCTACGAGGAACTCCTCGCCACCCGCGAGAACACCAAGCCTACCTCGCACGACAAGATTATGATCGCCTCCGTCCGTGAATACGACTACGAGGACGTGAACGACGATATCGAACAGCTCATCAACAGCAGCTACGACTTCGACTCCATGCGCACCGTCGCCATGATGAAGGACCTCGTCCCCGAGTTCAAGAGCTTGAATTCCAAGTATTCGGTGCTGGATGTACAGTAAACCCAAAACACACGAGATATGAACCTGAAAGGAACCAAAACCGAGAAGAACCTCCTGGAAGCATTCGCCGGAGAGTCCATGGCCCGCAACAAATACACCTTCTACGCCTCCAAGGCTAAGAAGGACGGCTACGTGCAGATCTCCAAGATTTTCGAGGAGACCGCTGCCAACGAGAAAGAACACGCTGAGATCTGGTTCAAGTACCTGCACGGCGGCATTCCTACTACAACCGAGAACCTGAAAGACGCGGCCGACGGCGAGAACTTCGAATGGACCGACATGTACGACCGCATGGCCGCCGAGGCCGATGCCGAAGGCTTCCCCGAAATCGCCGCCAAATTCCGCATGGTTGGCGCCATTGAGAAAGAACACGAAGAGCGCTACCGCAAACTCCTCGCCAACATCGAAGGCGGCCTCGTCTTCTCCCGCGACGGCGACCGCATCTGGCAGTGCTCCAATTGTGGGCATATTGTTGTCGGGCCTTCCGCCCCGGACGTGTGCCCCGTGTGCGACCATCCGAAGAGCTATTTCCAGTTGAAGGCGGAGAATTATTGAGTTCTAAGGCTATAGCAACGGGCCAGTCACTGAATGAAGTGACTGGCCCGGATGTTTGTCTAAATAAGACTGATTATCCTTATTTCTCCATATCTTCCAATGCCTGTCGAAAGCCGTAGTTGTCTTGGACGATATGCCGATCGAAAATGTCCATCAGGTTATCCATAGTTTTCCTGTCTGATTTTTCTTTCAAAACGGCATATAGTTTCAGCAACTGTACAATGAATGATTCTTCGTCGTGGTCTTCATCCGACATTGGAGTGTCGATATACTGCAAACAATCATAGCATTCTCTCGGGTATTCCGAAGTGCAGCGTTCCAAATATGGAATTAGCCGGTATCCATGTGTTTTTGAGGACGGATGGGCCATTTTGAGCAGTTTACAAAACAATGGGAAATCTTCCGTTGCAAACTGGTCGCTAGCATAGTATAGCTGTCGGGCTGCACTGGCCTCCTCTGTATCATTTTTGAGGATCTCTTCTAAAAGAAGAATGGCATAGTCGCGGCAATCGGAGTCCCTAAGGTTCTCGATGCAAATCTTAGCGAGCGTTCGGAAACTGTCCTCTTCTTTCAACTGAATCAGTTTGTTGATTTTCTGCTCCGAAGTATGGCGTAATCTATCATGGTTATGGGCGAGGAAGTGGATCTGCACCAATAGACTGTGGCATGCAGGAATGTCTTCGATATGGTTAAGGTATTCATCTGCAGTGCCAGGGTGTGAAACATAGAAGTTGTAGATGCATTGGGCATTGAGCAGCAAGGATTCGGGAACGGGAGGATTGAGGTATTCCTTTAGAAAGACAGTGAACAGTTCCTCATCGTAGTATTCCTTGCGATACAGATCCCAAATGACATACATCTGAAGCTCCGGGTGTATTTTATTCTTGATATCATTAAGAATGCCATAAATCTCTTTCCTGCGTGTATCAATGTGAGCCAGGTCGATCACCCGGTGGAGAGCCCTGCCTTGCACAGTGTTGATGATATGGTTGATAATATCGTTCAGTCGATGCTCGTTATCTTTTGCGTCTTGCGGGGCAGGTGCGTAATCTTCCCGGCAAGCCAATGGGATAAGCTTGGATAACAGTCGATCGATAACTTCGGAATCTTCTTGAGTTATTAATTCGATAATTTCAGTATAATCATATATTTGTTCGTCGATTACGCCCACTTTGCCTAGCAAATCCTCAATGCGGGTTGGGGAGAGACCACCTTTAGCAAGGCCTTTTATGCCGGAAATCTTGTATCCCCGCTCGATTTGCGGATTCGTTACGATTCTTTCCACAAATGAATCGTGTCTTTTCGCTTTGATTGAGATGTATTCCGTAAAGTCCTCCATGTTTAAGCGCTCATCTACAGGCAGCCATCGCCCGTCCGGCCGTCTTTCTTTATAGTCTGCGCTGTGAAGGATGAACTTTTCCCATTGCTTCTCGGAAAAATGCATACAGATTTCCCTTGAGACCAATCTCCCACATGCATAAGCGACGGATGCCCCATGGCGGCCCTTTTGCAAATCAGGTTTCCCGCCAAATCGCCGGTCAAGCTCCTGCATCCTCATTCTAAGTGGTTTATCCATTTCCTCCGCCTTCAAACTATGGATAAGTTTCCATTGCCCTTCGCCCATAAAGGGATACAACTGAGGCCGAAAGATACTTCGCTCCTTTGATGGAATTAGGTCTACCGGAGATTTGAATGCAACGAGATAGCTTTGGTACCATGTCTTTGTATCAAGATCGGCAATGGCATACCACATTGGAAGAAGCGATCTAAACCAGTATTCGGACTCTGAACTCTCAAGGATTCGAGAAGTGTAATCCATGTCCTCAAGGATAGCTTTCACCTCATGGACATAATCTTCGGGAGACTCCGCCATTATTTCAAAAGCGGCGGCGGAGCTGTAGTCTTCCTTATGACTGAGCCAATTCAGGACTTCTTGCTTTCGGAATACTGGCTCCCTTACCTTGAGAAGGGCGGTGAGCATTTTCAATAGGTCCAATCCGGATTCAGAACCATAGAAATCTCCAAAATTTGTGAAGTCCAACCCCATGTGATAACTGTGGAAACGATGATTGTCAATATACAGCATCAACCTCTCTTTAAGCGTTTGATAGAAATCGTCAGGGTGTAGTTTGACCAATTCTTTGAATAGGTGTTCAACTTCATAATAGACGTTTCGCTTCTCTCTTCCATTCTCAAGGCAAATATCAATGAGTTCTGCGACTTGTGTGAGCGCGAAGGTAAGATTGCTATTGGCAGCTTTGTCGATGCAGTTAATACGGAAAGAAATCGGGAGGTCAGGTTTCAGACACTCGTACCATTTCAAAACCTTTCGTACGTTATAATCGCAGGGGCCCCACAGCAGGTAGCGGGCCGTATTCTTTTGGGTAGATTCATCCCGTATTGTTTCGATTGCGGAGAAGACCGCATCGGTGTACTTCTCGCAGAAGTGACTGAGGAATCTGAGTGTTGGGAGATAGAGTTGAGAATTCTGTTGTATATTCGGGAGGAACTCTCGTAGGCAGGTCAACAGCGGTTGAAACCAGACATCTGACCATGCCTTTCGGAGAAAGTACCGGAATAGTTCGAAATCATTCTTTGCAAGGTCGATTATAAGATCCTGCTCGGTCAAACTGATTTCTGTAGCAAAGGCCATCGTATCCAACACGAGGGTTTTGATATGCTTGCGTACTTTTTTCGAACAGAGAATTCCAGACACTTCCCGGACATACCTATCCGGATCCTTACCTTTCAAGTAATCAATCAACTGCTTTACAGTATTCCTGAGGAACAATCCCTGGTGACGCGCCGTGACGGTTTCTGATAGGCTGGTAGTGTGATTCTCGATACTTCTGGCGTACACATATTCGTAAAAAGTCTGGTGAAAGAACGAGATACGACCTCTGTGAGTCCGGATGACGCCTTCGCTCTCCAAGTACTCTACCACGCGTGATTGTTTTCCCGTGAATGCGATGACCGGATTAAGCGTCTCTGCATTCAAAATGGCATCAGAGATGGCGAATAATACCGTCTCTACATCTTCTGCTTGCAGATTGACAGGAATCACCGGGTGGGTGAGTTCGTGCCACAGAGCGTCATAAAGTTCTATGCTCGTCTTGATTTCCAAAGGATTGTCACTCTGGCGGTATATTCGGCAGAAGATATCCAGATATTGGGGGATCGAGAGCAACGTTTTCAGAGATGGTTGGATTCGGGTCGGAAGATCAGGGGCCAATTGTTCCAGCACTCGTCCCATCTCGTCATCCGAAAGATTCCCCATCCGTATCGGCGTGTCTGACAGGACTTTGCAGATACGACTGTCATTTTGAAGGTCAAACTCTCTACATGAGACGATGATACGGATGCTTTCAGGGTCCCAGTCCTTACAGATTGACGCGATGATTGAAAGGATCTTGTTCAGTGATTCCCTGTCGTTGGACATGTATCGTGACAGGGCATCAAGTTGATCGATGACGAGGACGCATTTACCCGTATCCTTGCTGAGAACAGAAAGTGCCGTGCAGATTTCATCCGGATTGACGCCTTCCACTTGGTCGGCTTTGATGGGAAGATAGGGAATGCGATTCTCATCCAGATAGTCGATCAAGTCCCGGAGAACGACGGTTTTTCCGCAGCCGGCGGGTCCTGCGAGTACCATTACAGGTCTCTGGCTTTTGTCCAGAGGTGAGTCGATCCATTGTTTCAGGATTTCTGTTTCCTTCCTCTTGATGTGAGAAGATGGAATCCCATAGAAAACGCTGTTGACCGCTGCAAAGGGAAACTTTTGGCTCTCAATGAAAGAAATTGCCTTTTCCGTCTTGTCCTTGAAGACTGACATCTTGCTGTCGTAGAGACGCTGCCATTTCCGCAGCGTTGCGCGGATATTATCTTTGTCTGCAATCTCATCCACGGAAAAACAGTAAGTCCTGCTTTGGGCGCCCGTTTTCTTGAAGTAGGAAAACCACTCTTCGTCAATCACTTTCCAAAAGAAATGCCCTCTGTCATAATCGCTCACGATAATCATCACCAGTTCGCCAGGCATTCTGTGGGCATACCCGGCAATATAGGCGGGAACCGAATGCTTGGCGACGCCCTCGTATCGGTTTTGATATGTCTTGACCTGGACACGAATCATTCCGGTAGGCCGACCCTCTTTGTCGACCAGTTCGATGAAACCGTCCATGTTTGCATTCTTATCATGGGAAAGGATGTGCGATACGGCTCTTTGACGAAATAGGAGGTTCTTAATGTTGAGTACGGAACCATTATCAATTTCGTCACTTTCGGTAAGAGAGCGCTTCGGAAGCGGATCGTGTTTGTCTTTTCTCATCTACAACGAATCCATTGTTTTTACAAAGATAACGAATCCTAAAGAACATAAAGATAGTAGTTTGATCATTTTTCTGCTTTCCAGTTTGATTAAATGAAACAGTTTAAATAAGATCGAGGAGACAGGCAACATAATCAAATATTTCCTCTATATTTGTATAATTCAAGGGATGTACGTTCTGACCCTTGTTCCGAAGCCGTTCTCTTGGCTAGGAAAAGTTGGAATGGGCGTTCTCTTCCTTGGTGGAAAGTCTGTTAGAAGGGAAATAGATTGTGTCTTCTTGGCTTTGAAGAGCGTTATTAAGACTGGTTCGTCCTTTTCCATACTACCAGGCTTGTATGGACTTTAGAACTATGACAAATTGCCCGGCTGCCTTTTTTTGCTGGAACTCTGGCACCGGTTGTTTGCTCGACGATGCCCTGGCTATCAGTAGGGAAGTCGGGAGAGATGAAGATGATGTCGGTAGGTGAGGGTGATGGTATTATGTGATAGAGATAAGGTTGTAGGTGCGCTGACTGGGCAATCTTTGTTGTGTGAAGCGTTGATTGTTAGCCAGTACAAAAAACACTGCTTGGAATAATGAGTTTGTTTTCAGTATTTGAAGATCAAAGAATTCATCGTATTGGGCATATTGATGATGCTTTAAAGGCTCTTAGGCCGCAAGTGTTAACTCGTGCGAGTGAATTGCTTATGCGTGATGTTACAGTTTGTTCATTGCATGGTAAAATTGGCGGGAAGAATAATGATTATGCTGATTGTGTAAATAACCGGTTTTCTAATTTTCAGGATTTCTATAGCGCTTGGCTAAGAGAATTCAATAACCGTTGCGAAGAAAGAAAGGCAAAACCGGGCATAGGGGATTCTTTATCAGAACTTCTATCCTTGTTCTCTGATAAGGATATTCGAGATTATACTAAGTTGTTTTTGGAAAGAAATTTTCTGAAAAATTATGTGGCCAGGGTTAGGAACAAGCCGGAAGAACCACTACGAGAGATTTGGTTTGGCAGTGAATTGGTTTTTGGATTGTTTATAGCTCCTAAGCTTAAAGAAGATGGTTCGATAAGGGTTGATAAAAGTGAAATCAGGCGCGTTGATTATGATTATTGGACAATCGGGCATATTCTGAGTACTGGTTTATATGATCCTGATAATAATGAGTTTGTCACTTTTAAGAATAGTGAAGCATTCATTTTATTCTATAAATCGGTTCTAAAACGACTATCACGGTCTCAACACGAAATAGAGATCTATTCTCGCTATATAGATTATCTTTGTTCTTCAGAAGACATATTATCGGAACCATTCTTAATACCTGAGTTTAGGTATGAGGGGAAGGATCGAAAATGCAAGTACCGGGTGGATTTTACAGTTTTGAATCCTTATTCATTTGATTTCGTTGGTTTTGAACTTAGCCCTGCTTCTTCTCATATGAGTGTTAAAGGAGCAAAGGACAAACTCCAATATAAGATCAATGAAGAACTCAGAGTTTCCTGGGAAAAAGAGATGCACAAAAGGAATGATTATCTTAAACGATATGGTATTGTTTTGATTACATTCACGGATAGTGATCTTGAGAATCCCGACGCCTGCTTTCAAAAGATTAAGTCTTTTCTGACTAAAAAAAACACGATGACGCGTGATGTCCTTAATGAAGAGATGCGATTGAATAAACTGATTGGATGTCTGTAGATTCTGATTGGGGCAGTATTCTATCTGAAATCGCGTCTTAGTTACTGTGCCGATCTTACGTACTAACGTTCGGATTGGGGGCGTGCGACACCTGTAAATAGAGCCCTTTCTTCCAGTCTTGATCCGCATTGACGTGCATATTGAGTACAGCTTATTTCAAAAGATTAATTTCCATCGGAGACGTGTCTTAATATCCACTGATTAAGTTGTTCTTTAGTGTCAAGATGTAACCGGAGGAGGCAAAATATGAAATTAAATCGTATATTTGTGAACACGTATAATGTACGTAAGTACTATGTACTTCATTCCGCTCGAAAGCCGCTTCTTGGATAGGAATCGGAACGAGCGGATAGCTCCTTGCCATCGGTTGAATGGGGCGAGGAATAGGGGATTTTGTCTGTTGCTGATTTGAGAGATGAGGATAGCGTGAGTTAAAACAGCGACTTCGGCTTGAAGGGAATGAAACCGTGACAAATTGTAACGGTTTGAAGTTGCGGGTAACCATGGTCAACTCATCGAATTAAGTAAATAACGGCATTATATTCTTAGATGAGCATCGCTTTGGCACATCCATGTATTAGATTTGTCGGAAACGAATGGTTATTTAAAGAGTGAGTGATAACGCAAAAACATCAGATTCAGCTGTTTGAAGAGAAAAAGTTTCGGATCGTATGGGACAATCAGGCAGAGAAATGGTACTTCTCTGTTGCCGATGTTGTGCTGGTTTGACGGATAGTATGGATGTGAAGCAGTACATCAAGAAGAAGAGAAGTCGTGACCAGGAACTGACTACCAGTTGGGGTACGATTTGTACCCTAACTCCAATGATGACTTCAGACTATCTGCCTCGGCAAAAGAAGAATAGGAGATTTTTATCTATCGATATATGACTCAACTGACTGATCAAGAACGGACCGCCCAAATGAACGATATGCGCTCGTTCGATGAGCAAATGCCTTGTGTGGGCATTTTCTGGTACGATCCTGCCGAACACAGTTTCTTCGGCGTTCGGAAGAAGGAAATCACTCCGCAGATGGTCGAAGAGGCAGCGGAAAAAGGTGTGCCTTTCATCAACTACCCGCACCTGCATCGTCAGGTGTGGGCCAAAGAGTATTTCCGTGCCCAGGCTAAGCATGAGGATACCAAGTTCAAAGGCGACTACACCCAGGTGCCCCGTGGACGTGTTGCTTGGACAATCGACAAGTTCATTGTCCTCGTGGGCAAATGGGCCGAGCCCATCCAGGAGGAGCTCACGGAAATGCTGGAGAGGGAATTCTCGTTGCCGTACTTCGAGTTCGTTTATGACGAGCATTGGGATTTGGGGCATGGGTGGTCTGGGGATATGCCGAGATAGTTTAATGCGAAATGATTTACGACCACATCCATTTCATTCACCTCTACAAGGGGCTTTCGCCGTTCTCTTCCCCGATGTCGGCCACATGTTAGGTCTGGCGATAGGGGAGTCCAGGGATGTGAAGAAGGAGGTGGTGAAGGTGCCGGTGGGGTAAGATTTGATGATAATTATTAGTTTATATTCGTCTAATGTCTGATTTAGTGCAACTTAACATTCCTTCGCTCGAACATTTTTCAGAGGGAGCGAAGAAAGAGTTTAAAACGCAAGCCGAGAAACTGATTCAGGACTTGGTCAATGAAACGTATCGGGTTGAGACTGCCAGACGGGAGGCAAATGCCGATCAAGAGGTAATCCAGGTGGATGTAATTGACGCGGTTCGTCAGTCGAGACGCTTTAATCCTGTTGTAAAAAAAGGGTGGTATAAAGCTTGCCAAATTGCTGTCCCCATACTGTCTCTTATTCCAGGTTTTATCTTTGATAAAGAAAGTCTTACTTTAGTTATTTTAGCGTTTATTATCATTTTAGTAGTTGGTTTGCTCACTCTCGTGTTAGTTCTTAAAAATGATTAGTTATGGTAGATTTATACAATAAATTGACGCCTTCTGCCCGGACAGCCCTCAAGGACATCTGTACTGAATTTAGTAACCGACTTTTGTCGGAGGCTTATTCTTCCGCCAAATTGAATAATACTGAAGATAGTGAAATATCACTTCGGGATGTCATTGAAGCGCGTGCTAGAATAGAGAATAATAATCAGAGGGATAATGGGCGTAATATCCGTAGGAAAAAGATGTATCTTGCTTGTGTCTACATGGGAGTTGTGTATGCCTTGGTAGGTGTTCTGGTGTTTGAACTCTCTTCACGCTCTTTTAATAATCTGGAATTTGCGGGCATCATCGTCGCTGCGTTGGGCCTGCTAGTGGCTTTTTCAGCATTCTTCCTTTACAAAACGGGTTTTGGTCAACCTGTCGTGAGTAAATATGAGGAGCGCAAGCGTCTTGTTGTCGATCTTTGGGGCAGGATTGAAGAACTGGGTGGAAAAATGTTCATGAAGAATAATAATGGAAAACTAATTGATAATGTTTCCCAATTGATAGATCACATTAGTCTTGTTTTGGGTGACCCGGATGGTGGAGATAAACTTAAGAGTATCCTCAAGGTAAGGAATGCTATAATCAAGGGTTCTATGGACAGTTTGTCTCCGACACGGGTGGAAGAAACTCTTGAGTTGGAGTATGAAATCATCGATAAACTTCGGAAACAGTCAGATTGATTTTTTGTCCTATGCTCGACACTATCTTTTTAAGTTCGTTGCCCATATTTCTCACCAGGCAGTTTGAACGGTCAAGAAGGTGGTGGTGAGGTGCCGATGAAGTAGGAGCGAGAGTTGTGGGAGTTCTCGATATTGTTCACATCCAAATGATAGTTTTTTAATTTATTTATTCACAGATTCTTTTATGGGGATGAGTGTCGATTTAAAGGGTATTTTTGGTAACAGAATCAAGATAGACACTAAGTTGAGGTCTATTCAGGGAATTTTCTTTAACCAGGACAGCCAGGAAGTCACTGATTACAAGCCCTCGTATCAGCGCAACTATGTTTGGGATGATGAAAAGGCTACTTATTTCATTGAGAGTATCTTTCTTGGAACAGAAATACCACCGCTGGTGTATTTCAAGACCATTACAGACGAGGCTATTAAAAACGAGATTATTGACGGCCGACAACGTTACCAGACAATTCTTCGATTTGTGCAGGGCAATCTGCGTTTGAAAAAAAACGGTCTTCAACGTTTGGGAGAAGTTAACGAGATTGTTGGAAAATCGTTTGATGAACTTCTCCCCGAATATCAAAATCTGTTTAAGGAAACGAGAATCCGTATCATAGAAATACGCTTTCTAACTGATCATACACCTGAAGAAGAGGATGCTCTTAAAAAGGAGATATTTCAGCGCTATAATTCGGGAATTACACCGCTGAAGAATTTAGATATCTATAAAGCTCAGTATTATTACAATGATCTTAATACCTATTTGAAACACGAACTAAAGGATGACCCTGGCTTCGATAGGCTTCTGTCTCGCATATTACGTCTTGAGAAGAGCAAGCCTGAACAGAAAGTGATGAAAATAAGGGAGATGCTGGTACTAAATCGTATTCCCATAAAGTATTTCGCCATTCAGAAGCAAAAGGTTATTCGGAAGTACTTTGAACTTCTTTCCGATCAAATAACCGAGTCCGAGATCAAGGATGTATATGAGGATTTTAAACGTCGCTTGGGATTACTAGGTTTTTATGAGGCGGGGTTCACAGATGCTAGTGTTACCTATAATCGTCTTATTGGTGATTGTTTGTATTGGGCTATCTCTATAGTTGAAATAGAGAAGAACACTCATTTGCATGAAGATTTGCAAATGAGAAGTCGACTGATTGAGTATATTAAAGATAATATAGATAAGTATACCACAGTACGTAGTTCATTTGCTAATATCCTTTTTGAACGCTTTGATTGTACTGCAAGATTCTTTGAAAATGAGTTTAATTGCAGTTTTAATCTTTACTTGTATAACAATGAGAAATTTAAAAGGGATAATAGACATGTTGTCCTTTCGCAGGAGGAACCTTTGAGTTTTGAGAAACTGCGCATTAATAAACCCGACCCTACATCGGTAGAAGTAAGTGAGCTTCTGTTGAACATTAATAGTAATCGTTTCTTAATCCGTCCTCCATATCAGCGAAATGAAGTAGGAAACCGGCGGAAATCATCATCTATAATAGAGAGTCTTCTTTTAGGAATTACCCTTCCTCCAATATTTGTTTATAAACGAGAAGACGGTGTTTCTGAAGTCATTGACGGACAGCAGCGTATTTTGAGTATATTGGGTTATATAGGCAAGCCATATCGAGATGAGATGTTCCAGGAGCAGTTTTCAAAGCAGAACGGTTTTGCGTTGGATTTGCGAGATAATGGCATATTGATGGACAGTTTACAAAACAAACGCTTCGTTGATTTGCTTATCAAGGATCGTAACAAGATATTGAGTGCGGATCTATCTGTGATTGATATTAAGGAGAGTCAGAACCCGAAGTTTGATCCAGTGGATCTGTTTGTACGCTTGAACAACAAACCATATCCGATTGCGAAAGACTCTTTTGAGATGTGGAACTCGTTTGCAAGCCGCGAACTAATAGATACTATCAAGAATGCAGTTAGCCACAGTGATAGATGGTTCTACCTACGTCAAAAAAACGACCGTATGGATAATGAGAACCTTTTTACTACGCTGGCCTACTTTCAGTATGTCTACTTGCAGCATGGTAATACAGAAGGAGAGATAGTTCCGGCACGCACTCTCGAGTTGTTCAATCAAGGTAACCGAATTAATTGCCGTTTCCGTCTTCGTCCTGAAATATCCAAGTTGATGGAACAGGAAGACCATAGCTCATTTGTCTTTGCCATCAATAGCCTCGAATTTGGTTTTGTTCGCAATGTTAAAACGGTATTGGATCTAGGGTGTTTCGATAGCAATAACACTAGTCTTAGTAAGCGTTTTGAGAGTCTTTTGAATTTCGAAGGGAGTAAACGCACCCAGATGATGTTCTACCTTCTTTGGATTCTCTTGCACGATCTTTCGACAGCCAAAATCGCCAACAAAAGAGAGTTTGTATTTGACCGTGTTAGGTCTATTGTAATGATGTTCTCTGATGGAACTGATGTGGATACATTCAAAGAAGCGGTCAAGAGTTTCCGCGAAGAGTATGCATCATTGGATCCCGAAGTGGTCTTTGGGATTTCGGACGTGGCTGATGTTTACGAGCATAAAGAGGAAGAGGCTAAACAAGGTGTTGATATGATTGTTGACATGGTAGTTACCCCCTTACGTCGTTTTGAAGTCCAGCATGTCCAAGGTCAATTACCATTGCAAAAACAGCAACTTGGAATCAAGGTTACTCGAAGTGGTATCGCTCCTAGATATGTCGAGAGCATTTTAAAAAGCCGTCTGTTTTATTATTGTTGTACTGGAAAAAATCAGGCTGTACGTAAGTCTAACTTGTACAGTTTTGAATTCCCGTTTGCACCGCCTTTTGTTCAAAAACAATTTGCGAAATTACTTCTCTATACAGAGACTGCCACGGGTTTCGAGCGCGACTATTTTGAAAGAATACTTGATTTGCTGGTATATGAACAAGCCTATCGCGATGAGTTTACGCAATCGAATATCAGAGTTCTGAATTTGGTTGAAGGGATGCCTGATTTAGAGCATGTTGAGGACGAGAACCAACGTAAGATTATTTTGAAAGAGGTATATAGTCAGCAAAACCAGCCTGATGCAAAGATGGCTCTTATGTTATTGAAGTCCATTGATCTCGGTATTTCCCAGAGAATAGAAAGCCTTTAAGTAATGAGACGGATTACCAAAATCTCGATAGACAATTACCGCGCTTATATTCATCCGCTGGTGTTTTCCCTTCCCAAAGGTGAGGATTTGCTTATTTACGGTGAGAATGGTAGCGGTAAGTCATCACTATACAAAGCTCTACGCTTCTTTCTTGAGAGTAGTATTAATAGTTCCAGACCTCTTGAAGTGAATTATTTTTCTGGTCGCCCTGTTGGAAGTATTTCTGTTACATACTCGGATGTTGATGCCGCCGGAAGTGTGATTGATGGTACTGAGCAGACTTACACTATTAGCTCGGACTCTACTCAGACTAATAATGCCCAACCTTTCATAAAAACTAGTTTCCGTGCTAGTGGCTTTCTGGATTATACACAACTATTGAAGGTCTATTTGGATAATGGCGTACGTCCGAATCTCTTTTCTCTTATCACGGGATTGTTGGGTAATTATGTTCCCAATGGTTATACTCGAACCATAAAGGAATTCTTATCTGTCATCGAGAACGACTTACATGCTGGCTATCATCGGACTGATAATGTTTTCCAGCGCGGCCTTGCCGAATTTGGCCAATTTGAGGTACTTTTCCCACAATTGATAGATAAGCTAAATGCCGTATTAAAACCAATGATGAGCCAATATTTCAAAAGTATTGGAATTGAGATAGAATTGGTTGGTGCCAAAGCTAGTCTTTATGACCCGGGTACCATAGGCGATATACGAGTTACAGGCACGGTCTTTTTTGATGTGAAACACAATGGGAGCAACTTGCCCAATTACAATGACCGGCTTAACGAGGCTCGCCTTTCCGCAATTGCCACTTGCCTCTATTTATCGTCTTTGAAACTAATTGCTAAGACTAATGATACAAGGATCTTGTTCTTGGACGATGTCTTTATTGGTCTTGATTTGGGGAATCGGCTTCCAGTCCTTGCTATTGTCCAGAAGGAATTTAATGAGTATCAAAGAATTATTACCACATACGATAAGAGTTGGTTTATTCATGCCAAAGAAGCATTGTCTGAAGATGGATGCTGGAAGTTTTTTGAAATGTATGAGGGCGAGTTTCAAGATGTGGCAGGTAACCGTCTGTTTAGGCCGATTCTGATTGAAACGGAGACTCCATATGGCCGTGCTTGCAGTTTTCTAAATGACCCGGATCATCCGGACTATCCGGCATCAGCTAATTATCTCCGCAGGTCATTCGAGGAATTGCTCTTATGTGATTTATATGATAAGGCGGTACGAGATGAGAACTATGAAGAGATCCCCGCTCACCGATTAACACATTTAGTGGCTGCTTGCCGAGATTTTGTGGCAAAACTCCCTGATTATATCGTATCGCAGGTGGCTACTTCCTTATTACTTGCTGATTTGGCGGGGCTGTTACATCCCTTGTTACATCCACTCTCGCATTATGCTCCGGATACCCCGACATATAAAGCGGAGTTGAAAACAGCAATGAATATTTATGAGGGACTAAAACAAGAGTTTCAACAGTCTGATTATTCAAGCCACTGTAGGGTAATAATCGAGAAGGGGAAGAAGATCGAGTTCGTTGTGAAAGGTGTCTCAAGTTGGGAGTATCACTATGTTTTTAAACTGAAAGACAATCTCTATCGTTATGATAACAATGTAGGAGGGAAAAGTCTCAGTCTTTGTAAGATGCGGGTTGTGTCTATGCACTGGTCTGACTCGAGCGGGTCTGGTAAGAAGTCAATAGGTCCGAATAATAAAGTTGGGGATTCAATGACGTATAATAGCATGCTAGAATGCCATAACAAGATATTGCATTATATTCAAACAGAGGAAAAGAAAGCGGATATTTTGATGCAACCTTTAGATGAGATGTTTTTCGTGCCTGATGATACAAATACGATGCAGTCCATGAAACTAGTTTTATCTAGTGTATAGGAGATAGTCTGTTTAGGAAGTGAATGAAAGTGAAACTAAAGGAGCATCAGCATTATTATTCAAGGTAGTTCAGGTTTTTTTCAAGGTTTCGAGCTTCTGTCGCAAAACTGTGATCATCGAGGGTTATGTGGGTGATATCCGGAAGGATAAGGTCGATCATGTCGGTATCCTTCGTAATGAGTGTCTTCTGTCGATAAATGATTGAAATACGATGAAAGGCCTTCTCCTCACCACCGCATTCGCCCCACGTCTCCACCCCATCACCAACCTCCCCATCACCCACCTTCTCCCCATCAACGACACCCCCGCAGGCGTATGACCCCATCACCGTGCTGATGCCGACGCGAAGGATGAGACGGATGAAATCTGGGGTTAGTTAGGAGATCGTTCAGGCCGATAGCCAATTCCCAATGCGAATAGTGGAGACAGTCTATAGAAGATTATCCCCAAAATAATATAGCCCGTTTTCGCCCCCGCCTAAGCCCATCAAAATGAGCAATCTGACAAAGGCGTTTCGGAAGGCCGCAAAGTAGTGTAAGCACCCGATAAAGTGCCCTTGATATTATCGCAGCGGCTCCAACAACTTTAGTTGAAGCCGCTGCGCTTTCATTAACGTTCATTGA
>OCTX011579775.1_pt1 | contig 17940 bp, 25 predicted proteins | sample 1539691 | NCBI WGS metagenome assembly OCTX01 (sample SAMN02144231, study PRJEB22623) | gut metagenome | biome: sheep rumen | host: Ovis aries | place: New Zealand | reverse complement strand
GAAGGATATATCTTCGCTGAAGATGGTATGGAAGTCTACGGTGTCTTTGAAGACCTCGATTCTCTCGTACTCGATGCCAATGGTGGATATTTCCCAATGTTAAATAATGCACCTGATATGGTTTATTCATTTGCTGCAGGTGAACCTTTCAATCCTCCGATGGACCCAAAAATTGATGATACATCAATAAAATTTGCTGGTTGGTCAATTGATAAGAATGCTACGGAACCTGATGCAGATATCATCGAAGGTGTTACTCTGAGTGCTGACCTTCCGAAGACACTCTATGCTGTCTATACAGAAAAAGTCGTAGAAATCTTTGATGCCAATGGGGGTTATATGATGGATGACCCTGAAATCACAACCTATGAGACGACCAAGGGTAAAGGACATATCTTTTATGGTATGACAATGTATCATCTGAATCCTCGAATGAAGGCTCTCGCTCTCGTTGACCATAAAGGAGTAGAAATTCCTTATACTGCAGAAATCTGGCCTTATTACCATGTAATGGAAGATACTACCTATAAGACTCTTTGGGGTTATCGTTTTAATCTCGATGCCAATGGTGGTGAATTCGGTGATGCTGGAACAGACAGACTTTCTGCCTATATGCGATACGATGGCACATGGGATTATGAAAGTCTTGATTTGAATACTCCAATACATTATAACCCACAGATGTACTTTGTCGGTTGGGCTACAGAACCTAATGCAACAGAGCCTAATGTTATCGAAGGCAAAACAAAGATTAAAGATATTGAAAACAGTACAACCATCTATGCTGTCTGGAAAGAAGATACCTATGAAGTTACCAAAGGTGCAAAATCTTCTTGGACAAAGGGTTCCAATTCAAGTCTTGATTTTACGGTCAAGAGAAAAGGTAACGATGATGATACATTCATGATGTTCTCCAATATTACAGTTGACGGTGTACTCGTAAAAGAAGAAAATTATATAAAATCAAAGGGCAGTCTGAAGTTGGCTTTGAAACCAACTTTCCTTGAAACCTTAAAACTCGGTGAACACGAAATTGTTTTCCGATTCATCGACAAGGAAGTAAAGACTACTTTCACTGTAAAAGAAAAAGCTGCCGATAAACCAAAATCATCTGACAGCTATACACCTCCAAAAACAGGTATCTAAAAATTAAACCTCGTCAGGTTAGGATTTTGAATTTTAACCTGACAGGTTACTTTTAAAAGTAGGAGAATTTATGATAAAAGTAATTTTTAAAGAAGAATACAATAGTTATACCGAAGAATCGGGATACCTTGCTGTTTTTCCCGAAGAACAACCGAATCCTGGATTTGTATTGACTCGTAGTTTTGTTCTTCGTGATGGAGAATGGCATTTTGCACCTCCTTGTGATGCTCGTATCGAATATGTGAAGAGTCAAAAAACCATTCATAAGGATGATGACCGTATTCCAAAACTTATCGGTGCAATTGAAAAATTAGTCGGTGATGATATAGAAGTAGTTGAAAGACTTCAAACAAATGTAAAATAATGATTTTTAGAGAGTTAAAAACTTACGATGTTTCCGAATGTCTTAACCTGTTTACTGAGGTCTATGCATCGCAAACACTTGTTGACTATCCAGAATTGAGAGATGAGTTTAGAAAAAATTCCCTCAACGGAAAACTGGAAATCATCAATGCCATCGATTGTGGTGAAATGTATGGATTTGTAGTCGAAGAAGGAGTTCAACTTATTGGATTTATTCTTCTGACCAGCCCAAATTACATAAGAAAACTTGCTGTAAGACAGGATTTTCAACATCGAGGTATTGCAAGTCAACTTGTTGAACTGTGTAACAAAGAAAATGATGTTCTCGTCGTCCATGCTGCAGAAAAAGCAATTCCATTTTATGAGAAAATCGGATTTGTCAAAGATGGTGAGATGAACAGAGAAAAATATCCTTATCTGCCGATGAGGAAAGGAGAGAAAAAACAATGAAAAAAATAATTACGTTTACAATTTTATTATTTTTCGTATTGTTGCTAGTGCCTATTTCAGCGGATACTACTGGTCTATATGATGTTACAGGTTCAATGTTCTATAATACAGGTGGAACATTTAATAGTTATTACGCCCCTGAGGTAAATGTAACCTACTATCTTGACAGTAGTAATTCGATTGTTTATTAATTTTCAATGGGTAGATTTCGGTCTACCCATTTTGCACGCATTTTTGTTATCTTTTTTTATTTTTGAAGGAGTTTTATGGAAATATGGCAACTGTCTTTTTTTGTTGACAATCACAAACTTTTTTAGTACAATAAAACTATAAAAGGAGAAAATTTATGAAGAAAGGTTGGACACAGAAAAAAATTAGAGAAAATGCGTGGGGACTGATATTTGAAAGATGGTATCTTATCGCACCCACAGGAAATAAATATCATTTCTATCGTGGTTGTTATTTCGATGCAATTTTTGTTCCTACTACCTATGATGCTCTTTCCGTTAGAGATAAGAGTGAGTGGATTAGAAAATATGACCCCAATCTAACTAAACTAAGACGCATCATGCGCTCAGGAAAAACAAGACCTCATTACTATACCGATTTAAACGATAAGGTTCATTCCTATGAACAAAATATCCATGATGAGTATCAGCAGGCTTTGCAGTTTATCTATGATGTTGAAGCCAAGGGCGGTTTTGCGGAACAGAAAGAAATGAACAAATGGCTAGACGGTAATAGTGAAATGACTTATCTCTATGCACAGTCTTCTCCGAAAGTTTCCTATTATTCAATGCCTTAAGCGAAAATTAAATTTTAGTAATTAAAGATGTTCTTCTAACAGGACATCTTTTTTGTCATATTTAATTATAAAAGAAGAGAGGACGTAAAATGGGATTAGAAATTAATTTGTTTACGATTATCAAAGAATTAAAACTTAATAAATTTGGTAATAATTTTAATGCAATTATGGAATTTATAAATGAAAATGAAGAAAAACTCACTGAGATGTTCAATGCAGGTCAGGATGTGACGCTTTATTTTGAGGATAAACCAATTTTAGAAATGAATAAAAACGAATTTGAAGATATAAAGAATTTGATAATACTCCCAGAAAGTGTGACTCTGACATTCAAATCGATGAATCTTATAATTATTCTTGGACTGTATCTGAGTGTACGACTGATATTGGCATTTATTAATAAGGGTGATATGACACTGATTGAATCATTTAAGACTGTGAATTTTAGTTTTTGGTATGTCATTATTTTTTCATTTGTCGTTGACATAATTCGATACATCTTGTTCAGAAAGAATATTGCAAAATATAAAAATAAATATTCAGTTTCAGGTTCAAAAATTGATTTTCTAACTTTTGAGGCCAATATAAAATTATAGATTTTTATGAGAGGAATTTTTTAAATGAAAATAAATAAGGATAACATCTCAGAAGAAGATAAGGAGATGTCGATAATGCTGTTGAACAATCTTCGGTCGGGAAATCGAGTCATCGGTTCACCTGCGAGAGGGTTGGAAATAACATTGCAGGAACTCGAAGAAAAAAGAGACAATGCCATATCGAATCTCAGTCATCTTCAGTGGGGATTGAAAGATAAGGAACTTGAAGATAACATTGCTAAATTAAAGGCTGGAATCGAAGGAGAAAAAGACCTGAGTGTATTCCTGTCTGAACTTTTAAAATACAATGATGACCTTGATGGTGTTATTGCTTTTGCATCGTTGTCTCAGGAACAGGAAAACAATAATCTTGATTATATTCCTGATAGTGATTTTGTTATCGTTCACAATGATAAATTTCTTATTGTCGATGCAAAGAATATTTCTACAAATCCCAAGGTTGAGATACACATTGTTGGAAATGACATCGTCACCAATTCCGATAAACCGAAGATGATTCTCGAAGGTGTACATTCTTCGGTAAAGGTATGGCAGAAATATTTCGATAAAAACAATGTTTCCTACAGTTCGATAAAAAACATTGTCTGTATCGTCAATAAGACAGGAGCAACCTGTGTTGAATCTGAAGATACAGACCTGGAATTGATACATATTGCACAGCTGAATGATTATCTGATGAATTGGTATGCTGAACCTTCAGGTGTTGATTATGTAAAACTCTATGACCTGACCGTATTGGCAAAATGCGAAATTCATAAAGAGAAATCAGGACTCGATTTGAGTAATATGCGAAAGATGTTTAAAATTTAAAAAGGAGAATTTATATGGAAGATAATTGGAAAAATGGACTTGAAGAACGTATCAATGATAATGAAACAAAAGAAGAATTTATTCATTATCTACTTGAAATGGTTGAAGAAGAAAACTTAGATGAATTAAGAGTAATTCGAAGACTAGCAGAAAATTATAAGCGAGCTGAACTTATTGAATTTATTCGAAATACTATTTATGAAAATAATTTGGAGTAAAAATGGAAACAATATTGACATACCACATCCTGCCAAAGGATGTGTGGGAACAGGAATCGAAGAATGCAACCTTCGGACATCATGAAATAGAAAAATATGGATTCATCCATAGTTCTAAACTCGAAGGTCTTGGAAGAATTATCCATCGTTACAAAGATGTGGATGACTATGTTGCCCTGCTCATTCGCATTGGAGAAAATGATATAACATATGAGGATAAAGACATCGTCCACTATTATCCTCATATGTATCAACCCATCGACCAGAAAAATATTGTAAAAAAACTGCCGTTGAGGGATTTGATAGAAAACAAAATCTAAAGGACGAATTAGAAGGAGAAAAAAATTGATAACGTGTTTGAGAGATATGATGAAAAATTAGAACGAAATTCGATGACCGAAGAAGAAATAAAACTTTCGGATAGAATAAAAGAAATCGGTTCTTTCGACAGACTGTTTGATGAATTTTATGATGTCGTCGTCAATCTCGGTGACTTGAATGATAATATAAAACTCTATGAAACATATTTCATTCCATTTGTTGCTGATAAGTTTGCAGTCATCTATTGTCGTGAAAAAACAAAATTAAATGAACAGGTAGAACGATTTGAAAAACAGTTTATGGAAAAGTTCAGAGACAGTGTTGTTCCCTACGATGTCTATGGATTTGACAGTTATTTAATTGAAAATCTTAAGGAGAGTTAATTATGGCAAGAATTATTGTTAAGGATATGGAAAGGATACTCCAGGAAAAACTTGGTAATTTTGCCGACCTGATAACCAACTATGAAGATATATCCAATGACTTCATTGATGGTCTGAGTGATTCTGAAATAATGGATTACGGAGATTCATATCTATATATAAATCTTAGAGATGATTATTTAACTATTAGTTCTTTAGAAGGACTGATTGATATTGATTTAAGTTCCCCAGATAATTTCAATTTCGATGATTGTGTCTATGCAACGAGAGAATTTAAAAAAATTGAAAATTATTGTCATGAATTTGATGGTAAAAAAATAAATGTTGAAGAATTTGCAAAAAATCTCTTCGACAGACTTAAACTTAATTTACACGATTACGATGTAATCTATGAATCAAATAAAGTAACCGATGAATGGTTAACAAAGGAGTACTGATATGTCAACACGTTCTATGATTGGTAAAGATTATGGCGATGAGATTAGAGCAATCTATTGTCACTGGGATGGATATCCTGAACATACAGGACAGATTTTAAAAGATTACTATAATTCCGATGCAATGGTAGATAAACTTATTGCTCTCGGAGATATAAGTTCCATTGCTCCAACACTTGATTTTAAGGATAAGAGTCTATTGAATCGTGAGTTTGTTATTCCTAATGGTAAGATTAAAATCGAACCGAGTTCAGAAGAAAGATATTTATTTAAAGCAACCATTCAGGAAAATGATGAAATTACGGAAAAATTAGTTGATAGATTTGATGCTCAAGAATATATTTTTCGTTTAGATTATAAATATGGAGAAGACAATAAAGATATTGAACAATTCTATAAGGTTTTCAGAGAAAATCAGGGAACTATAGCATATTGTCGTGATAGAGGTGAACCTTTTAATCAAAATCATTATCGTGATGAAAATGAATTTTTATCTAAGGTCGTAGACTCTTGGTGTGAATATGCTTATCTCTGGAAAAATGATGCCTGGTATATGATGAAGGTTTATTCTGACGATGATGATAGAAAGTTAGAAAAATTCTAAGGGTAAAAATGTTGGAAAAGAAATAAAATAAATTTGATAATGGAGGGGAAAATTGAAGTTAACTTTAGACCTATTGAAACTTCAGAACAATGACAGTGTTAAAAATTCGTATTATCGTGCTCCGAAGGTAGCACCGAATATACAAAAGATGTCATCGGATTGTCTTATTGTAAACACTGTTTCTGATGTTGTTGAAATAAGAAGACTGGAGGAGATTATTTTATCTATCATCTCCGACTTCAAATTTGTCCCTTATTGGATAATTCAACGATGGTATATAGATATGACGGGTGAACATGACCGTGCAATGGAAGTCGTATCGAAATTGATAAAGGTTGGTCTTGTCTGGGCTGAAACTTCTCCTACGGGAGTTTATATTCGTCCGACAAGATTTTTATTGGATATGTTTCATGAAGAATTTACGAATTACATTGATATTCCTTACAATACGCTTACCCATACGATTGCTGAACAGCAGATGATGTTTGATGTTCAGGCAGGAAATCCAAATTCAGAACTTTGGCAGATTCTTGAAGAAGAACAGACTCTATTACCTTGTTATCACCCTCTGTTGACTGACTTAAATACAAATCGACCAGCAGATGAAAAAGGAACAATAATTCTTCGAGAATCACAGTTCCGAAGAGGTCAGCGATACAAATCGGAAGAAAAATTTATTGAAGAAGAACAATTGATAAGAAACCAAATTATGGCAGGAAAGAGTTTTACTGAGGAATTCAGCAATTTTTCTCTGTTTCCAATTGTTTCTTTCAATCAGAACAATAATGAAAAAAAGAAAGAACTGTATATTCAGTCGCCAGATAATATTGTTCCAATTCCTAGAAAAGATGGTAGAGCTCAGTCATTTGCCATCGAAATAGAAATTTCAGCAAAAGACAATACACGATATGACTACATTATGCAGTCTTATAAAGATAATATTAAATTTGGAAAAGTATTCTATCTCTGTGGAAATCAGCGAATAGCAAGACTTGTCAAAGATGCTTATCGTGAAATCGGTGGTTTGGGTTCATGTGAACTATATATAATCCCATACACACCACCATCAATGGAACTCGAAAACTTCAGTTATAAAGATGAGATTGAGCAGAATGTACTGTTCAAATCATCAATGGAAAATACAGTAGAGGGAGAAGTAAATAATGAACAAAATAATCAAGTTGACATTGTGTCCCCAGAACATTGATATAATTAATAATACAGATTGTGAGGGGGTTGAAATTCAGTTGATTGGAGATGAAGATTTCAGTCTTTTCGACGGAATTAAAAAGAAATTAGTTACAATACATTATCCTTTGGCAACAGATGTTGTTTCCGAAGTAGAAGAAGAAATGTTTACAGACCTATTTCAGATATTAAAAAACAGAAAAAATCATCTTAAATCAATCTGTGCAGTAGCTGAAAAGCATCATTGTGGTATCGTCGTTCATTCCTATTTGAATTGGCTTCGTATAAATAGTGAAAACTATGATTATGAAAATTTCATTGCTGATTTGAAAGAAATTCATAATGAATATCCACATGTAAAACTCTGTGTTGAAAATACTGGGACGCTTTCTTATTCTGAAAGATTCGATATCTTTACTCGTGCTGAAGATATTCCAAGAATGCTTCGTAGAATCAATGCTGATATTGGATATGAATTATGTCATCCGCTTCTAGATATTACTCATTATTATATGGAATTTTCCAGTGAAGTATGGAATCATTTTCATTATTCTCTGGCTGAAACTATCGAACTGTACAAAAGTTCATATCAGTGTATACATTTTAACTATGGTCTGGGAGATTGTAACGGTAAACGACATTCCAAGAATTTTGATACAAATCCAAAACTTCTCGATGAGTTGCTTAGAGCAATTAAGGTTATAAATGAGAATGCCTATTTAATATTGGAAATTTGTGAAGATGACTATGATAATCGACCTGAAATGTTTAAATTGCTTGAAGATATACAAAAATGGGAAAAAGGAGAGTTCAAATGATATACTTTGTAAATTTCTATGATAAATTTTTTCCTCTATGGTATGATAGAAAACCTAAATTAAACTCTGTTGTTATTGCAAATACTATAGATGATATTTTCAGAAATAATAATCGTCTTTTGGAAGTAAGAGATATTTATAATGTTATTAATGAAAATAACAATAAATTAAATAATGCTTCAGATATTCTAAAGAATATGGGAATAAAAAATTATTATAGTGATGGAGAATATGATACGATTGCCAAATTGAAACATATTCTTTCTACCTACATTGAAAAAAATGAAAAGGCCATCGAATTTTCCGATGCAATGAAAACACTTTATATTATCAGTGATGATGAGGGTTCTCAGGTTGCTGGAGAAGAAATTGCCGAAAGATATCTTAATTATCTTCTCGGTATCGAATCTGAACCACCAAAAAACCTGATAAAGAGAGTCAATAATGTTTTTTCACTTCGAATTGATGGAGAAATTCATAATTATCGAATTGCTTGTGGTGAAAATACACCTTATGATAAAGAATTCTATGAAACAATGTTAAAATGTTTTGAACGAAGGGAGATGTTTAAATGAGAAATTTCAATGATTATCTTTCCGATGTATTTATGAAAGTATTCATCGGTTTGTTGATTACAGTAATCGTTGCCTTTGGAGTTTTTAAATTTGGTCTCTATGAGAATACGACTCTAATCTATGGTTCTCTTATTCTTGAACTTATCTGTGTTCTCGTATTTTCATTTACTTTTCGTAAACTTCCAAAATCAGTTGTCTATATACTGTATCTTTTTTATTGTGCTTTGACAGGAGTTGCTTTTTCAATCTATCCATTACTCTACGATGGCGGTTCTATCATTCTTGCCTTGGCAGTGACAACATTCCTGTTTCTAGGATTAGCAGCCTACGGACATTTTACAAAACGTGACCTTTCGAGACTAAGTCCTTATCTCTTCTTCGGACTGATTGGAATCATTATCAGTTCAATCATAAATATTTTTCTGAATAATCCGATGATGGATTTGATTCTTTCGTGGGTTACCATTATCATTTTCATCGGATATACAGCATTCGATACCCAGAAATTGAGAGATTACTATGAATGGGAGAAAGACGGAAATGACCAGAATTTATCAATTTACGGAGCACTTCAACTCTATCTCGACTATATAAATCTTTTCATCGAGATATTGAAGATTTTCGGTCGTTCCAAGGATGATGATTAACAATGGATTATTCAGCAATACAAAAATATTTTAGAACTCACGAAGAGCAACGATTGAAAGCACAGGAACTTCTCATCGAATGGGATTATCTTGAAGAGTCTTTCACCGAAGAGGATTTTATCGTTGCTTTCTGTGAATATGTTGAAAACTTTTTCTGTACTACAATTCAGTCGACCTTCAACATCGACTCGGATTCAGTAAAAGATTTCATTAAAAAATGAAGGGAAAATTGTCTATGCATAAATGTTTGAAAAGGGGATGTAACGAAATCGTCGAAGATAAATATCGATTCTGTTATCATCACCGAATGACACCCTATAAGGATGTCTGTAAGATACACGGGGAACAGACTTTTATTGCAGGACAATGTCAGAAATGTAAAACACTCAAGAAAGGTATTTATCGTATTTACAAAAGAAACGGTAAATACTTTTTTAATCGAAATAAGAAACCGATTGACCGAAACAGTCCATATTATTTTCTCAAACCTTATTTTGGTGTGCTGACCAATCGAACGAGAAGTTACAATGAAAAACAGATTTCCAACATATCTTCCAATCCAGGAACCTATGGAATATTTCTCCGTGACCGAAACAAGAAAAATCAGTTGGGAAAATGTCTCTATATAGGACAATCAACAAATGTTCGTCAACGAATAGCTACTCATAAGAAAAATATTGCTCAGGCATCTAATCAGATTAAAGGTGCTCGGGCACAATCAAAAAGAAAATATAAAGATTGGAAAAAACTCATACCAAAAGAAAAAAGAAAATTGGAAAATAAATACTATGTAATGGCACAGTGGTATATGAAAGATTTGAAATTCGTTCAACTGTCAAAGGTTGACAAGAAGACCTGGAATTCTCTGAGTGATGAACAGAGAAAAATATTGCTTTCCATGCTTGAACAGTTGGGAATGGATGCATTTTCTCCTGCAACGAATACATTTGCTTCGAGACCATCATATAAGTGAATTTAAGCAGATTTTTGTAATTTTTTGTTTACTTTTTGTGTAAAATATAGTATAATAATAGTGAGGAGATAGAAATATGAAATTTTTGTTATATATTCTATTCAGTGCTTTATCGGCATACATTGCCATCGAGGATTTCCGAAAGAATGAAGTCCCTCTTTGGTGTGTTTTGATAGATGTTGTTATGGCAGCAATTCTGCTCAATGAAATTTCAGAAATTATTGTTATTGTGTTCATTTCCGTTATCATTGGATTGCTCGTCGGTGAAAAATATAATTTCGTAGATATACTTTATTTTATTCTTGCTCTTTTTCTTATCATCAGAGCAAAAACTGTTGGACTTAAAACTGTTCAGATAATTCTTTCTATTTTGCCATCGGTCATTTTGATTATGTTCATCAAAAAAGAAAGAATTCCTTATTTGACAATTATCATTCCAACAGTTATAATTTTATTAGGATTTATTCTATAAGGAGTACAGATGTTTGGATTATTTAAAAAGAAAAAGAAAGTAGATATTTTTGATTATGATACTGTCAATCTTATTAGATTTGACAGAGTATCATTTATTAAAACTTATGAAGATGCTTCGACGGAGGATTGGAAAAGAACAACTTCTCCGAATAATGTTGTAAATTTCATTGGGGCAAATTATGTTGCTACTGGTGCAACGATTGAACGAGCAATTGAACGTAATCAAAATATTCGTATAATCACTATAACAAATGATTATTTCCGTTGGCTCAATGAAAACAATCGTGAGAATACAAGTGAATCAAGGTCTCTTTATGGAGAAAATCTTTCCGATGAACAACTTAATAATTTGGCAAAGAATGCTGAATTGGATATTGCCAAGGAAGTTTTCTTTATTCCTGTCGTATCACTTAAACCGATTACAAAACTACCTGCGAAAATAAAAAAGACAATCGAGTCAAATATCAGAAAAAAATTTCCAGATGTAGAAGTTTATTTTCCAGGTATTGTCTATTCTTCAGAAATGTTGGCAAATACTGATGCTATCGAATTATATGATAGTGCAATAGAAGAAAATATTTCCGAATATAAAGAAAAACTGAATTATGACCTTGACAGATATATCGGAATTATACCTGTAACTTTGAGTCAGCATCTTCCAAGTTCATTTAAAGTAAGGGATATTTTAAATTCAGAAGATACTGTATTTAGTGTTTCTAATGATACTATTCTCAATTTTGGTGCTGATATTGATTCAAAAACAAAAGAAAATTCCATTTTTGTATATTCTTTCATGGCAAAGTATATAAAAGTTCCAGAAGTAATTAAAGAATTACTCGGTGTTGTCTATGGTGCAGATGTTGTCACCATCAAGTGTTAGCCTATGGATACAATCAATAAACCAGAATATCTACCACCCGTTATCGATGAATACGATGAACTGAAAAGACTGTTCATCGATTTTGAGTTTAGTTCGAAGGTAAATGGGGTCGATTTCTATCTTGGTAGAAAACCGAAGAAAAATGTCTTCGGATATTATATTAAAAAAGATAGCAATGGCAAATATTTTGTCTACGAATATCTAAAAGATAAACCAGTTAATATTCTCTATGAAGGTCTTGGAGAGTATCAGGCAGTAAGAGAATTCTATAATAAATATATTATTAATGTTTTCTACGATAATAATCTGCGAGATAAATATCTTGATTCGAAAAACAGATATTTTGTTTTAAATCACTATGATTTACTTGAAAATAATGAAGTTGTCAATAGTCTAACTCTTTCGGAAGATGAACTCGATGCATATATTGAACGAAAGAAAAAATTGGATGCACTGAATCAAAAAGTAATAGAAAAAGGACCAAAAACTTGGGATGATATTTTTTCTTCACTTATAGTATTTGGTGGTATTGTGTTTATGTTGGTAATGTTACTGTTGCCATTTTTTAACATTAATAGGGAAGGTCCTGATAAATATATGGTCATCGGTGATACTTGTTATTGTGAAAATAATGATAAGGTATATTATTATGACCCAGAAAAAGATTTATGGATTTATTTTGGCAAAGAATATGAATTTGAAATGGAATATAAAAATGTTAAAATAACCCACTATCAAAGAAAACCAGATAATTGTCCAATTTATAGATAGAGGTTGTGTTATAATTATAAATGTGGTATAATTATGGTTGGAGGAAAATGAATGTTATTGACTAGTATTGAAATTTCAAACTGGAAATGCTTTCAGACAAAGAGAGTTGATTTTGATTCAAATCTCAATGTTTTAACATGGCAGAATGGTACAGGTAAGTCCAGTTTGATAGAGAGTATCATTTTTGCTCTCTTTAATAAACGCCCTAATGGTCTTGATTTCGATAATTTGAGGAATGACCTTTCCAAACCATGTGAAATCAGGCTTTATTTTACTCATGATAACAGTGATTACATGATTGACCGTTCCTTTGGTGGAAAAAATTCAAAATCGGAACTCTATCGTGATGGAACTCTGATTTCAAGAACCGTCAAAGAAACACAAGATAATATAAATAAAATTCTCCCCGAATCTCTTGCCGAAGGTCTCTGGGGACACAATGCTCTTTCACTTTCACCGATTCTGAAAACAGAATATCTTTTTGATATTCTTGAAAGTGAATTTAAGGAACCGTTGGAAATCAAGAAATATTTTCAGACGGAAAAAACTTCAGTACAGAAAAGACTTTCTTCTTTGAAAAAAACTCTTACAAATCAGAAGGTTACACAGAAACAGGTCGATGAAGTTCACGCTGAAATTCTTGAACTTGAAGGAAAAATAAAATCAAAGGTATTTGTCAATGATGCTGATGTCATCAAAGCAAGAAACTGTAAACAGGAATATCCTCACTATAAGGAACTGAAAGAAAAACTTTCCAAGATGTCTGCTGAATATGACATTGACCTGTCAAGAAGATTAAACGGACTTCTAAGAAATGAAAATATTACAACGAAAGAACATTGGGATTCCTATTTTGCCAACATTGAAAAAGAAATTCAGTTAGAAAAGGCAAAATCTTCCAATCTCCATCCGTTGACAAAATATCCGAAGAATATTGTTGATTCTCTACTTGCCGAAAGCAAAAGAGAAAATCATTGTATTGTCTGTGGTGGACCATACAAACCAATTGTCGTCGAATATGATAAGATTGACCACGATAAGATTGTCAGACTTGAAAAGATTTTGGAAGATAAAAACTATGATTTCAATAAGATTGTTCAGTCGATAAATTATTATCGTGTTGAAAAACAAGTCAATGACCTCAAATATCTTGATGAATGGGATTGGCAGTCTATATTAAATAAATATGATGCTGAGGCAAAGAAACTCTATGAACAACTTGACCAAAAGAAAGTTGAGTATGACAATTTAAAGAGTGATTTGGCTCAGATTACAGAAGTTCTCAAACTTCAGAAGGAATATGATTTGAATAAGGAATGTATCGAAATAACCGAACAGTATATCGATGAGGCAAAGGAATACTATTCCAATTCAATTCTGACGGTAGCAGGAAAAATGCTCACTGACATCAATTCACGATACAGTAATCTGAGTGTTGATGCAGGTGTCTATAAAGTCAATGTATATACGGAAGATTTTTCAAATATGAGTTATCTGCCAGTAGCAAGTCTTTCGGCAGGTGAAAAAACTCTCGTATCTCTCTGTCTTATTCTGGCAGTGAGAAATCTGTTTATTCCTGAAGTTCCATTGATTTTCGATGAATCTTTCAGTCATCTCGATGGTGGAAATTTCAATAATATCAATGAACTGATTAAGAAAGATTATGGTCAGTGGATTATCGTATCCCACAATTTTGAATTCAAGTAGGAGGGATTGTCAATGAAATTATGTGTTTGGTCAGATTTACATCTTGGTAGAACATTGTATCGTACCAATCAGGGCGAATTGAATCGCTTTGAAAAAATCGGTTACGATACTTTTGACCGTTATATTGATGAAATACTAAAAGAAAATCCCGATATTCTTGTTAATCTTGGAGATACATTTGAAACGAGCAATCCATCAATCATTGCTCTGAATAAATTCAGTCTGGGAATGACTCGTCTGAAAGATGTTCCACAAATTGTAATTCTTGGAAATCACGATTATAATCATAAAAATAGAGCAGAAAAATGTTCTGCCACAGAAACAATACTAAAAACAACCGATGCCAATGTCATCGAATTTGCTGATTATGAATATAAGACCTATGAGGAAGATGATTGTCTTTTCATCCTTGTTCCATACATTTATTCTGACAAGAATAGTATTGCAACAATGTGGAATGAAATTCGAGAGATTGTTGATGCCAACTACGGAAAGAAAAAGATTATCATGCTTACCCACGGAGTTACAGAACAGTATGCCAACAATTTCATTGGTTTTGAAAATGAACATATTAAAGTTCCAAGTTCAATTCTTGAAAAATGTAATCTCTGTCTTATCGGACATATCCATAAACCTCTCGATTATAAGGTAAAAGGTTGTCGGGTAATTTCTCCTGGAGCAATGATAGACTGGGCAGAATATGAGGACGAAACAGGTCTGCTCATCGTTGATACGAAAACATTGAATGTTACGAAACATAAGATTTCAACGGTTCATTCCTACAGTTTTGACTGTGATGAATCGAATATCAATGACATTCTTGGAACCGTCGATGAAAATATCTATCGAATCAACTATGTTGGAGATACAGCAGTAATTGACAATAATAAATTTGTCACTGCTAAAAATACAGCAGTAAATCTTGTTTTAAATATTCAGCGTTTCAGTGCCGAAGAAGATTTGAATTCAACTACTGAACAGAAAGATATTAAAAATTTCTTCGGTTGGATAGAAGATAATTATCCTGATAAACTCAGTACATTCATGGAGGCGAAGGACCAGTGCGTAAGCTGATTGTACAGATAATCATCATCAATTCGCTTCTGGCACCGATAGTCGGTATTGCCTATCGGTTTCTGAGTACAATCATAAATACGAAGGATATTTATAAACCAAACAGCAAAGGTCTGAAAGAAAGAGCACATCGTGCTATAAAAATATTCATCGGAATCTATTTACGTATTTCGTTTGTTGTTTTTGGATTTTTCATTGTTTATCTTGCATTTACACTGAAATCTGATGCACCTTTCTGGAATGCTGTTGCCGATTGGTTTTTAAGTCTGTTGAATAAGTTTAATATTTTTAATTGAGTAATATTTAATTATATCTAGTAGATGGAGGAGGAACATTGTGAAAAAAGAATATAGTTTTATGAATATGTTCTGGTACGGATTATTTATTTTCTTTCTAATAGCTTTAGTGCCATTTGGTAATGGTCATAAAATTAATATAAAAAATGTTGAAAAGGATTCTTTTCGAATGCTCATTTCTGAAGAGTATCGTGATATCATCGAAGAAAATCCTACGATAGCAAAGGAATTTGAAAATGTTGATTATGAATATAGGAATGATATTGACATTGCCAGAGCAATCAGTGACGGACAATATGATGCTGTTTGGATTTCCAATTCAATGTGGATGTATATGTCAGGTCTTACACCTGTTGAATCATCTTCCATTGCAATTTCTCCTGTAGTATTTGCTCTCGACGATGACATTGCCAATAAATATAATATCAAGGGACAACCTGTCTCAAATAAATATGTTCTTGATATGATAAGAGAAGATGATAATATTCATTTTTCAATATCTTCGGTAGCACGTTCTAATACTGGTGCAACAGCATATCTGAATTTCCTATCTGCACTGTCAGGAAATCCAGAGATTCTAACTTTGGAACATATTCATAAAGATGAAATTCAGATGATTATGCATGGACTATTTGATAAAATTTCCAGAAATGCTGGTTCAGATAGTTATGTTCTTTCGATGTATGACCGTGGAGATTGTAATATGCTAGTAGCTACTGAAGCATCAATTATTAGACATAATCTTACGAGTGATAGAAAATTATATATGCTATATCCTACCGATGGGGTTGGTATCGTCGATTCAACATTATCTTTTATAGGAAAATCCGATAAAAAGGCAACCTATGATAGAATTAGAGATAGATTGTTGAGTGAAGACGTACAACAGATTATGTATTCAAACGGATATCGTACCTGGTATGGCGGAACAATGAAAGATGTAGATGGTAGAATATTCAATGAAGATTGGGGTGTAAATACTCAGAGAGTTATCAATGTAACTTCATTTCCTTCGAAAGAGATAATCAATGAGGCACTAAATAATTACATTACTATGTTTAGAACTGAAGCATTAACCGTATTCGTTCTTGATTATTCAGGTTCTATGTATGGTGAAGGTTATAAACAATTGACTGATGCCATGAGTTTTATTCTAAATCCGCAGAAATCATCGAAAGAATTTCTACAATTCTCTCCAAAAGATACAATTTACATAGTCTATTTTACGAATAATAAAATAAATAAAGAGATTAGCGTATATAATGGGGAAAACTCTGGAGATATAATTGAGGATTTATATAATATAAATCCTAATGGAAGAACTCCACTTTATGAGTCTTTACAAGAAGCATATAATTTAGCAAGAGTATTTGATAATAGTGTTGATTCAAATAACTGTCCAAAATCAATTATACTAATGACAGATGGTGAAACAACAGGAAAAAATTTCAAATCCTTCAAGTCATGGTATGAAACTCAGACAGATGTATCAACTATTCCTGTATTCACCATTGCTTTCGGAGATGCAAATACTGAGGAATTGACAGAGGTTGCTGAATTGACTGGAGGACTTGCTTTCGATGGTAGAGACAATCTGTTGGAAGCCTTCCGAGCAATAAGGGGATACAACTAAGGTGAAAAGAGTAATTATACCAACGATAGCAGGTATCATTACTGCCATCGGAACTCTTATGTTGAGGCTTCCGATATTTAGTTGTTTGTTGATTACCATCGGTGTCTGGGCAGGATTGATGTTAATTAACAGTCCAGAAAAGAAACAAACTGAACAAAGTACAGAAATTCCCTTTGAACTCAGGATTTCTGAACTTGATAACCAAATAACTAGGTTAAAACGAATCGAACCTGAAATCGAAAAAGAATCGATGCAGGATGACCTTCGTGATATAATCGACAGTCTTACGAAAATAAGAAATACTGTCGTTGAGAATAAAGAAAAATTCTATAAGAATTCAAAAATCTTCGATTATTATATTCCGATGTCCATTGGAATCATTGAAAAATATAATGAAATTGAAGATAAAAGACTTACAAGTGCTGACAGTAAGAAGTTCATGCAATCTTCCGAAAATGTAATTGCAGCACTTCGGGAAGGATTTAAAAATGTACTCAACGGACTCTATGAATCAGATATTGTCAATGCTAATGCAGAGATACAGACTCTTGAGACCGTTATGAAGATGGGAGGATTTAATTAGAAAAATGAACAAAAAAGCAATTGGAATTTCGTTGATTTTAATCGTTGCAGTATTTCTTGGATTCAGTGTTTTCCGAGAAAAAATAAGTCCAAAATCAGAAAATAATATTACAGAAAATTCTACTGTTGTCTACGTTGCAGCAGGTGGTGGTAAAGAAGATTATCTTG
>OCTX012254129.1_pt1 | contig 17949 bp, 10 predicted proteins | sample 1539691 | NCBI WGS metagenome assembly OCTX01 (sample SAMN02144231, study PRJEB22623) | gut metagenome | biome: sheep rumen | host: Ovis aries | place: New Zealand | reverse complement strand
CAATTGCGAAACTCTTTCCATACCTTTGCAGTCAGAAAACAATAACAAAGATAGAAAAGGTATGTCACACGAACATCATCACGAACATCATGAATGCTGTGCTCACGAGCACCATCATGAACACCATCACGACGGACTGAAACATCAGTTGGCAATGATTATTATCAGCGCCGTTCTGTTAATAATTGCTGTTATTATTGAGAAGAGTTTCGCACTTCCCACCTGGCAACTTCTGCTCATCTATCTCGTGCCCTATCTCATCATTGGTCACGACACGCTCAAAGAAGCCGCAGAAGGAATAGCCCATGGCGAGGCCTTCGACGAACATTTTCTGATGTCTGTTGCCACTATCGGAGCACTCTGTATTGGTTTTATACCTGGTGCAGAAACCCAGTTTCCCGAAGCAGTCTTCGTCATGTTGTTCTTCCAGGTTGGCGAACTCTTTGAAGGTTATGCCGAAGGGAAGAGCCGTGAGAGTATTTCGCACCTGATGGACATCCGACCCGATGTAGCACATGTAGAGGTGAAAGGGCGGTTGGAGAATGTCGATCCTAATCAAGTGGAAGTAGGTTCTACTATTGTCATACGCCCAGGAGAGAAAGTACCTTTGGACGGCGTAGTTATTGAGGGCTCGTCGGCACTGAATACCATCGCCCTTACTGGTGAGAGTATGCCACGCGATATCGCGGTAGAGGATGAAGTCATCTCAGGATGTGTCAATCTCTCAGGTGTCATCCGCGTGCGCACTACCAAGGCTTTCGCTGAGAGTACCGTCTCTAAAATCATTGAGCTCGTGGAAAACGCCACCGAGCATAAGTCAAAGAGTGAAACTTTCATCACCCAATTTGCCCGCATCTATACACCTATCGTAGTCTTTGCCGCCATCGCCATTGCAGTCATCCCGTCCCTATTGGGAGGCAGTTTCACCACTTGGTTCTATCGTGCATTGATGTTCCTCGTAGTGTCGTGCCCCTGTGCATTGGTCATCAGTGTTCCCCTCACCTTCTTCGGTGGTATCGGAGGTGCCTCGCGGAAGGGAATCCTCATCAAGGGTGCTAATTATATGGACACATTGGCTAAGATTAAGACGGTCGTCTTCGACAAGACGGGTACACTCACCCATGGACAGTTTGCTGTCGAAGCCGTACACCCTGACAGCTGCGATGAGCACCAACTGCTGCATCTGGCTGCCCATGTGGAACATTTCTCCACCCACCCTATTGGTGCAGCGTTACGCGATGCTTTTCCTGATGAAGCCACCGACGGTTGTCGCATCACCGATACAGAGGAGATTGCCGGACAGGGCATCTGTGCAATGGTAGAAGGACAGAAAGTAGCCGTGGGTAATACCAAGTTAATGGATGCCGTCGGTGCCAAATGGCACGACTGCCATCATGTGGGTACCATTATCCATGTAGCCATTGACGGTGTCTATGCCGGACATATCGTCATCAACGACAAAATCAAGGAAGACAGTGCCGAGGCTATCGCCCTGCTGAAAGAATCAGGTGTAGAGCGCACCATCATGCTCACTGGCGATCGCCAGGAAGTGGCCGACCATGTAGCCCAGCAGCTCAAACTGGATGAATACCATGCAGAACAGCTGCCTGCCGACAAAGTCGCCTACATGGAACAACTCTCAACTCTCAACTCTCAATTCTCAACACTCTTCGTCGGTGACGGCATTAATGACGCCCCCGTTTTGGCCCGTGCTGACGTTGGTGTCGCCATGGGCGGACTGGGCAGTGATGCCGCTATTGAGGCAGCCGATGTGGTTTTGATGGACGACAAGCCCTCTAAGATTGCCTTAGCTATCCAAATTGCCCGACGCACCCGCGCCATCGCCCGTCAGAACGTATGGTTTGCCATTGGCGTGAAAATAGCAGTTCTGATACTGGCCACCTTCGGTCTGGCCACATTATGGATGGCTGTTTTTGCAGATGTCGGTGTCACTGTATTGGCTGTGCTCAATGCCATGCGAGCATTGAAAAGCAAATAATTCGTCATTCGTCATTCATAATTCATAATTATTTTGTATCTTTGCAGAAAATATTGCAAAGAATGACACAAGAAGAGAAAACTACATTGGAGGAACGGATTGTTGACGTGCTCAAAACGGTCTATGACCCAGAGATTCCCGTCAACATCTACGACCTTGGAATGATTTATAAAATTGATGTGCAGGAGGATGCTTCTGTGGAGCTTGACATGACCTTCACGGCGCCTAACTGTCCTGCTGCCGACTTTATATTGGAAGATGTACGCACGAAGGTAGAGAGTGTAGATGGCATCCAGAGTGCCAATGTCAACCTCGTCTTCGAACCTGCTTGGGATCAAAGTATGATGTCAGAAGAGGCACGTGTCGAACTTGGACTCGATTGACCGATGAAGAACGTCTATTTCCTTTCCGATGCCCACCTTGGGTCGCTGGCCATCCCACATCAACGGATGCAGGAACGCCGCCTTGTGCGTTTTCTCGACAGTATCAAGGAGAAAGCTGCTGCTATCTACCTCTTAGGCGACATGTTTGACTTCTGGTATGAATACAAGTATGTGGTGCCAAAGGGGTTCACCCGTTTCTTGGGAAAAATCTCCGAACTGACAGATATGGGGGTTGAGGTGCACTATTTCACGGGCAATCACGACATCTGGGCATACGAATATCTGGAAAAGGAGTGTGGTGTTATTCTCCACAAGCAACCCGAGACCACCGAGATTTACGGCAAGGAATTTTTCTTGGCTCATGGCGATGGCATGGGCGACCCCAACAAGTCGTTTAAGGTGATTCGTGCCATCTTCCATAACAAGGTGTGCCAATGGCTCTTTTCCGCCCTCCATCCCCGTTGGGGCGTCTCTTTCGGACTCACATGGGCTAAGCATAGCTATATCAAGCACAAGGAGACGGACGAGCCCACCTATATGGGTGAAAACAAGGAGCACTTGGTGCTTTTTGCCAAACAATATATCGAGGACCATCCTAATATTGATTATTTTATTTTCGGCCATCGCCATATCGAACTGGACATCAACCTGCAACGGCATGTCCGTCTGATGATTCTAGGCGATTGGATCAGTCAGTTCACCTATGCCGTCTATGACGGAGAACACATGTTCTTGGAAGAATACGTCGAAGGCGAGAGTCAACCCTAAACATCCCCCAAAAAATGAAACACTATCTAAAAACTTTACTACTCCCCTTGCTACTGCTACTTCTAAGCAGTTGTAATGAACAAAAGCCACAGTATGTGATTGGAGTCTCCCAATGTTCTGCCGACATTTGGCGCGAAAAACAAAATGCCGAATTGCGCATGGGAGCCTATATTCATGAAAACGTAGAACTTCGCTTTGCCTCTGCCTACGACAGTGACGAACGACAGGTTCAGCAGATTGACAGTCTGATCAGTACGGGAATCGACTTGCTGATTGTAGCTCCTAATCAAGTGCAGACCATTTCGCCAGCCATCGACCGTGCCTATGATAAAGGCATACCCGTCATTGTGTTTGAGCGCAAAACCAATTCGAAGAAATACACGGCCCTCATCGGTGCCGACAATTACGAAATGGGGCGAACCATAGGGGAATATATCGCTCACCAGTTAAAAGGAAAGGGGCGTCTCCTTGAAATCAAAGGTCTCAAAGGTTCTTCCCCTGCCATCGAGCGTCACAATGGCTTTATGGAGGCCATCAGCCGTTATCCTGGACTCCAGCTCGTTGACACCTTGCAGGGCGACTGGACAGAAAAAAGTGCTTATGATGCCATTCAGCAATACCAAGGCGACCTGACCAACATCGATTATGTTTTCGGACAAAACGACCGTATGGCTATGGGAGCACGCAAGGCACTCTTTAAACGAAACCCTCAACTCTCAACAAAATTCTGCGGCATTGATGGACTGCCTGGTAAGGATGGAGGTATTCAACTGGTGCGCGACTCCCTGTTAGAAGCCAGTTACATCTACCCCACCTATGGCGACAAGCTCATCCAACTTGCACTCGAAATTCTTGAAAAGAAACCATACAAGAAAGAGAATTTGCTGAAGTCTGCACTTGTCACCCATGACAATGCATACGTTCTACAGATGGAGAATGAGGAGATCGTGCGCCAGTCTGCCTACCTCGATCAACTGCACGAGAAGGCAGACAACTATCTGATGGAACTCGACACCCAACGAGCCATCACTATCCTCATGGAAGTCATCATCTTCATCATTACCATCAGTGCGATTATCATCATCACCAATATGCGCCGTCGCCATCGTTTGGAACGCCAGGCTTTCTCCATGGTGGTCAACTCTCCGCTCACACCTCAACCCTCAGACATCAGCCCTCAGACTTCAGACACCACCCCCCAAGCCTCCGAGCCCAGACCACAAATCACCGAGGTAACACCCGAGGAGATAGAGCAGATAGAAGGTGATGCCGATGCCCGCTTCCTGGAATTATTACGTCAGCACGTACAAGAACAGATAGGCAACAGTGATTTCGGTGTAGAGGAACTGGCTGCCCAGATGGGAGTCAGTCGCGTACAACTCTATCGAAAGGTGAAGCAGCAGACAGGTCGAACCCCCGTTGATATTATCCGTCTGAGTCGCCTCAACCGTAGCAAGATACTTCTTCAGACCACCGACCTCTCCGTCAGTGAAATAGCCTATCAAGTGGGATTCACAGCCCCCAGCTATTTCACCAAATGCTTCAAAGACGAATTCGAGATATTACCTGGTGATATCAAGAAGAATTAATAAAAATCGTTCAATGTTTAACAAAAATGTTACATTGAACGATTTTTTTAGTTCTATGAAACATCTGTTTTATCCACCTGCTATTATTTATAGTACTTTTGCGTCAGTAATTAACAAGAGTACTAACCAAAATAACAAGCAAATGAAACAAACAAGAAGACTGATGAAACAAACAAGAAGACTGATTCTGAGTTTCCTCTCCCTGCTTACATGTACTATAATGTACGCGCAGGAGATTGCGGGTAATGTCACCGATGCCACAGGCGAGCCTGTGATTGGTGCTACCGTCATGGAGAAAGGAACATCGAACGGAACTGTTACCGATTTCGACGGTAACTTTAAGTTGAAGGTTGATGCTGGGAAAACACTCGTGTTCACCTACATCGGCTATCAGACACAAGAGCTCCCTGCTGCCAACGGCATGAAGGTGGTGATGCAGGACGACGCTTTCTCGCTCAACGAAGTGGTGGTGACAGGTTATACCACCCAGCGCAAAGCCGACCTGACGGGTGCGGTGAGCGTGGTGAGCGTAGCCGAGCTGGCCAAGCAGAACGAGAACAACCCGATGAAGGCCTTGCAGGGTCGTGTGCCGGGCATGAACATCCAGGCCGACGGTAACCTGGAGGGTGCTGCTACGGTGCGTATCCGTGGTGAGGGTACGCTGAACTCAGGTGTAGATCCGCTGTACATCATCGACGGTGTACCCACCCAGTCGGGTATGCACGAACTGAACGGTAACGATATCGAGAGCATCCAGGTGCTGAAGGATGCTGCTTCAGCTTCTATCTACGGTAGCCGTGCTGCCAATGGTGTGATTATCATCACTACCAAGAGGGGTAAGGACGGTAAGGTGAAGGTAAACTTCGACACGTCGGTGGCTGCCTCTTTTTATACCAACAAGATTGAGACGATGAATGCCCAGCAATGGGGTCGTGCCTTTTGGCAGGCGAACGTTAACGATGGGCTGAACCCCAACAACAACAACTTAGGTTACAACTTCGATTGGGGCTACGACGCACAAGGCAATCCCAGATTGAACAGTATGTCGATGGATATGTTCTTAGACGAGGGTGCTTCGGTACGCTCCTCAGACACCGACTGGTTCAAGGAGATTACTCGCACAGGTGTCGTACAGCAGTACAACCTCTCAGTAAGCAACGGCAACGAGAAAGGTAACTGTTTCTTCTCCGTGGGCTACTACGATAATATGGGTACCATTAAGGACTCGCACTTCAGTCGTCTGTCTGGTCGTGCCAATGCCGACTATAAGTTGTTCGATGGCAAGGTGGTGATTGGCGAGAACTTCACCGTGAACCGCACAAAGGGTGTCTCTGCCCCTGGTGGTATACTGGAGAATGCCCTGGAGTTTAACCCCAATTTCCCCATCTATGCGGAGAATGGAGAGTTTGCTCAGGCTCTTGGTGCCTATTCAGAGCGTGAAAACCCGATGAGCATGCTCTCTAATAATAAGAATAACGAATACACCCAGTGGCGTATGTTCGGTGATGCCCACCTGAGTATTACCCCGTTCAAGAACTTCACGATCCGCACCACTTTGGGTATGGACTATACACAGAAGCAGCAGCGTTTCTTCCTCTATCCGATAGTCAATGGTAAGATGAAACGTACCGAGTCGGCTGCCGAGAGCAAGCAGGAGCACTGGATGAACTGGATGTGGAATGCCATTGCTACCTACAACTTAGAGAAGGACAAGCACCGTGGCGATGCCATGGTTGGTGTGGAGGTCAACCGTCAGAACTATAACATGAGTGATGCCCAGCGCTACGAGCTTGCCATCCTGACGACGGACTACATGTGGCCCTCTGCAGGTACTGGTCGCCAGTTGGCAACAGGTTTCGGCAATGGCTACTCGCTGGTATCATTCTTCGGAAAGGTAAACTACACCTACGATGACAAGTATATGGCTTCGTTCACCATCCGTCATGACGGTTCGAGTCGTTTCGGTGAGAACAGGCAGTACGGTACCTTCCCCTCTGTCTCTGCTGGTTGGCGTATCACCCAGGAGAAATTCATGCAGAAGACCAGCTCATGGCTCGACGATCTGAAGCTGCGCTACTCATGGGGTCAGACCGGTAACCAGGCGATTGACAATACCGCACGCTACACACTCTATCAGGCACTGGTGTCTGCTAATATCTGGGACGAGAACCAGGCTGGTTCCGCCTACGACATCAAGGGTACGAACGGTGGTGCTGCCATTCCTACGGGTTATGTACGTTCACAGCGTGGTAACGAGGACATCAAGTGGGAGACCACTACCCAGCACAACATCGGTATTGATTTCGCCATGCTGCGCAATGAGATTTACGGTAGTGTGGACTGGTTCCATAAGAAGACCACCGACATCCTGCTCTTCATGGAGGGTATCGCCTCGATGGGTGAGGGTAGCGGTCAGTGGATCAATGCTGGTGAGATGAAGAACACCGGTTGGGAGTTCTCGTTAGGTTATCGCCACAAGTTGGCGAACGGATTCTCTTGGGATGTCAACGGTAATATCAGCCTCTATCGCAATGAGATTACCAAGTTGCCTGAGACAGTGATCGCCAACGGTAAGTTTGGTGGTAACAGTAAACTGAGCGTTATCGGCAACTCAAAGGGCTCGCTGGTAGGTTATGTAGCCGACGGTCTGTTCAAGAGTCAGGAGGAGATCGACAACCACGCTATTCAGCAGGGTGCCGGACTGGGACGTATCCGCTATAAGGATCTTAACGGTGACGGCTTCATCACGGAGGACGACCAGACATGGATCTTCGACCCGACACCTAAGTTCACATGGGGTCTGAACATCTACCTGCAGTATAAGAACTTCGACTTCACCATGTTCTGGCAGGGTGTTCAGGGCGTCGATGTCAATACGCACGGCTTCAAGGCTCGTACAGACTTCTGGGCTAACTCTACGGTCAATGTCCCCTATTTGAACAAGGGTACCCGTGTGCTGGATGCTTGGAGTCCTTCCAATACAGGTAGTGATATTCCTGCACTGACCACAGCCGACACCAACAACGAGGGACGTCTTTCTACCTATTATATTGAGAATGGTTCGTTTGCCAAACTACGCACCATCCAGTTAGGATATAACATTCCCAAGAGTTTCACCGATAAGTTGCATCTCGACCGTCTGCGCGTCTATCTCTCAGCACAGAACCTGCTGACCATCAAGAGCGGTAAGTTCACGGGCTCAGACCCTGAGAACCCCGGATTCAACTATCCTATCCCTCTGAACCTGACATTTGGCTTAAACGTTTCATTCTAAACATACGATATCATTATGAAAACAAAGATTTTATATATCATCTGTGTTGTCTGTATGCTCGCTTCCTGCAATGATTTCCTTGATGACCAGAAGCCTCAGGCCACACTGACGCAGGACCAGGTGAAAGACCCTAAATATATTGACGATGTGCTGACATCCGCCTATGCTGGTCTGGTTGCCATCGAAGACATGAACTCATCGTTCTCACTGTGGAACTATGACACGCGTTCAGACGATGCCTACGTGGGTGGTGCTTCGTTCTCGGACGGTGAACCCTTCCACCGCTTGGAGAAAGGTACGGGTGTCATGACCCAGGACTGGCCCTTCTCCTCTATCTGGAACAAACTTTATAAGTACCTGTCACGCGTATCACTGTCACTCGACATGTTGGCAGAGGCTGATCAGGAAAATGCTACTATCCAGCAACGTACTGCTGAGATGAAGTTCCTCCGTGCCTATGGTCATTTCCAGCTGAAGCGTTTGTTTAAGAAGATTCCTTTCGTGAACAAGCTGAACATGACAGAGGACGACTACAATACCCTCTCAAACACTGAATACACGAACGACGAGGGCTGGCAGCAGATCATCAATGACCTGGAGGATGCCTATCAGGTGCTGCCCGTCACACAGACTGAGAAAGGACGTCCTACTAAGGCTGCGGCTGCCGCTTTCCTAGCCAAGGTATATCTTTATAAGGCATATCATCAGGATGATGCTAACTCCAACCAGGTGACCAGCATCAGTCAGGAGGATCTGCAGAAAGTTCTGGAGTATACGACTCTCTCGATTTATACTGGTGCCGGCTACGGACTGGAGAGTGATCTGCACAACAACTTCCGTCCCGAGGAGGCTTACGAGAACGGCAAAGAGAGCATCTGGGCAATCCAGTACTCACGCAACGACGGTACCACATGGGGCAACCTGAACTTTGCCAACCGTCTGATAGTACCTTGTATTCCCAAGGTTCACGACTCAGGAAACGACTTCTATAAGCCCTCTCACAGCCTGGTGAACGCCTATCGCACGAACAGTAGTGGTCTGCCCATTCTGGACAATGCCCCGACTACCGACTATGAGGTAGGTAGCAATGAAACCGTTGACCCCCGTCTGTTTGTCACTGTCGGTGTGCCTGGCACTCCCTATATGTTCAACACCAACTTCATGGTAGAGAAGAGCAACACCTGGAGCCGCGCCGGTAGTGGTATGTATGGCTGGAATGTTTCACTGAAGCAGAATGTGGACCCCGCACTGACCGACATCTATCTCTTTAACTGCGACAACCAGTGGGCATCGTCCATGAACCGTATCGTGTTCCGTTATGCCGACGTACTGCTGATGCGTGCGGAGGCTCAGGCTCAACTGGGTAATACGTCAGAGGCTATCGCACTGGTGAACCAGGTGCGCGACCGTGCTATCGGCATGGCAAAGAACAGTATCGTCTCTACCTATCCTGTCAAGTATGGTGTACACTACGCCGTCAACAAGTATAACGGCACTTACAGCAAGGACGAGACGCTGAAGATCGTGAAGATGGAGCGCCGTCTGGAACTTGCCATGGAGTCAGAGCGTTTCTTCGACCTCGTGCGCTGGGGCGATGCCGCTACAGTCATCAACAAGTTCTATACCGAGGAGGGAGCCAAGATGAACTTCCTGTCGGGTTCTTCCTTCACTGCCAATAAGAACGAGTATTTGCCGATCCCCGACGAGCAGTACAAGGCTGCTAACGGACACTACCAGCAGAACTGCGGACAGTGGTAATACGGTTCCTAAATAACAACTAATAATAAAAAAGAGATATTATGATTACCAAGATTAAGAATATATTCCTTGCAGGTTTGCTGTTCTGCGGTGTTGCCGCACTACTCACTGCCTGTTCCAAGGACAACACCAGTGACATGAAGGTTAGTGGCAGTTGTCTGGTGGAGGAACTGGTCCTCAATGGTGAATACAGGGCTACCGTCAATCTGGAGAAACGCCTGCTCAAGGTGAAGGTGCCTGTTGACTTCTCTGCCAAGGACAATATGGAGATTACAAGTCTGATACTGTCACCTGGTGCTACTTCCAACTTCAAGGTGGGCGACCGTCTGAACCTCGACGGCTCCAAGAGTCTGCGCGTCATGAATGGCGACCTGCAGATGGAGTATCAGATATCTGTCCGCAACGATGAGGCTGTCATGACATCGTTCATCTTAGAAGGTGTCAAGGGCGCTATCAACCAGGAGGACAAGACCATCACGGTGTCTGTGACGGGCAACAGCGGTATCGACTTGTCAAACGCTACCTTCGAGACCGTGTGCAGCGAGGATGCTGTGTGCAGTCCTGCCAGCGGCACGAAAGCCAACTTCACCGAACCGCTGGAGATCGTTGTCACCGACAATACGGCGACAAACACCTATACAGTATATGTGACGCTCATCCAGAACCCTGTAGCCATCTTTGTTGGCGAGGCAGAGAACGTGGAGATGCTGAATCCTGAGGAGAAGGCGGCTGCTAAGTGGCTCACCGGTAATATTCCTGGTGCGGCGTATGTGTCATGGGACGACATTGTCAGCGACAATATCTCACTTGACGAGGTGAAGTTCGTCTTCTTCCACCGCCACTGCACACCTTATGGCACCTATAACGGCTTCGTGGACGCAGAGCAGAAAGCGATGACGGCACTCTCTAAGATGAAGGAACTGAGAGACCGTGGTGTCGGCTTCGTGCTGCAGCGTTCGGCTGTCAACTATGCTATCGCCCTCGGTGCTATGCCTGAGGATGCTTATCCTAACAACGTATGGGGTACGGACGGTGAAGGCTCCGACCTGATGGGTGCCGACCCATGGACCTACAGAGTCTATGACATCGCTCATCCGCTGTGGAAGGGTCTGAAGAGATCACCAGGACTGGGTGACGACCGTATCATCACCCTCGACGAGGGCTACACCATCTGTAACACCACGTCACAGTATGGATTCTGGGGCGACTATCCTGACAAGGAGGCTGTGGAGGCTAAGACTGGCGGACGTGCCTTAGGTGGCGACGGCAACGTGTCATCATGGGAGCTGAAGGCGGCTAACGGCGAATACGGTAAGGGCGGCATCATCTGTCTCGGCTCTGGTGTGCTCGACTGGAACTCACCGACACCTTACACCTCTAACTACCATGACAACATGGGTACCATCATGCTCAACGCTTACAATTACGTAGGAAAAGAATAGTTTAGAAACTTAAGCAGAATAAGAATTATGAAAACCAAGATTTTCAATATCATCCTCGCTTGTCAGTTGTGTTGCGTTTTTGCCGCAACCCTGACAGCCTGCAGCGACGACAAAGTCACAGGCGACCCCGCCAAGGACTGGGCAGGCACCACGCAGCGTTTCGTCCCCACTGACGAAAAGGGATTCTCAACCTATTATACTCCAGCCATTGGACGTATTGGTGACCCGATGCCGTTCTACGACCAGAAGGCAGGCGACTTCAAGGTGCTCTATCTGCAGGAGTACGATAACAACATGGATAAGCGCTTCCACCCCATCTGGGGCGTTCAGACCACCGACGGATGCAACTACACATCACTCGGCGAGATCATCCCCTTCGGCGACAACGACTATCAGCAAGATGCTGCCATCGGTACGGGTTGTGCCTATGAGAAGGACGGTATATACTATATCTATTACACCGGTCATAATGGCAACTGTCAGAACCGTGAGGTAGTGATGCGTGCCACCTCCACTGATTTCAAGACGTGGACAAAGGACAACCTCTGGGCACTCAATGGTCCTGAGTTCGGCTACTCTGGTAATGACTTCCGCGACCCGCAGATCTTCGTCGCCGACGATAACCTCTACCACATGGTCATCTCTACCTATCCCACGGGTGGTGGCGATCCCTGCTTCGCAGAGTTTAAGTCGACCGACCTGAAGACGTGGGAGCACGTAGGTCACTTCAAGATGATCTGGGACCGTATGCTGGAGTGTCCCGACATCTTCAAGATGGGTAACTACTGGTATCTCGTCTACAGCGAGAGCGTGAGAACCAGTTGGAGCCGCAAGGTGAAGTATCTGATGGCTACCTCCTACGAGGAGCTGAAGGATGCCTTTAACAGTGGTCCCAAATGGCCTGCCGACGGTCCGCTATGGCGCGAGGGTGCGCTTGACACCCGTGCGTTCTATGCCGGCAAGACAGCCTCCAACGGTACTGACCGCTACATCTGGGGCTGGTCACCATACCGTTCTGGTGCTGACATCGACGAGAAGAACACCAACGTGGGTGCTGGCGACGGCAACGAGCCTAACTGGTCGGGGGCACTGGTATGCCACAAGGTGATCCAGCATGCTGACGGTACCCTGTCGTTAGGTGCCGTGCCAGCGATGGCTGCCAAATACAGCCAGCAGCAGGAACTGAAGGTCATGGCATCCAACGGTTACAATAACGGTCAACTCTCCGGCGATGATGCCTATGTGATGTACAACCGCTTAGGTGCCCATAACCACATCTCGTTCAAGGTGACTACCTCTAACAACTGGGATAAGTTTGGTGTATCCTTCGTACGGGCGACGGACTCCAAGAAGTACTATACCCTGGTGGTCAACCCAGAGAATGAGAACGACCGTAAGGTGAACTTCGAGCAAGAGGGTGAGGAAGGCAAGGGCTTCATAGAGGGTGCCGACGGCTACGGATTCTATCGTCCTGCCAACAACGAGTACAACATCGACATCTATACCGACAACTCCGTACTCGTCATGTACATCAATGACATTGTCTGCGACACCCAGCGTATCTATGGCATTCAGAAGAACTGCTGGAGCATCAACAACTACGGTGGTTCTATCACGGTCAGCGATGTTAAGGTATCGCAATACTAATTGGTTAGTAATGTAGTTAAGAGTAGTTTTTAGTTAGTCAAGAAGATTGTTTTTCAGGATAACCAACAAACAGAGAGCCCAGGGAAGAATTTCCTTGGGCTTTTTTGCTACTATTAATGGTAGCAATATTTTCGTTGTATTTTGTGCTAATTTTGTTTCAATGAACGTTTTTTGCTACTTTTTGTATCAATTATTACATAACAAAAGCGGTATTTCCAGTATCTTTGCAGAAAATAATTGATAACTAAAAGCAAAAACAGACATGAAAAAATTAGTAATGACAATGATGGTGGCACTGCTGACTGCAACATCTGTTTCAGCACAGCAGAAGCCATTGGTATTGGGCAAGAGCCATGCGCTGCAGCGTGTAGAAGTGAAAAACCGCTATCTGCTGCTACCCGTTCAGGAGCGCGAAGACAATGCAACGATTAAAGTGCTGGCTAATAACCAGCAGGTGCAGAAGTTGAATGTGCGACTGGCGGTTGACAAGGTGGATTATTACGTTCCCCTGGACTTGCAGCGCTTTGGCAAGGATGTAGCTTTGGATATCTGGTTTCATGGTGACCGCCGATTTACAGGTGCCATGAAGGACTTCCTTTGCTGGAAGGAGATGAAGCAGAGCGACACCTTCGACACCACCAACCGCGAAAAATTCCGCCCACAGTATCATCATACGCCCGTCTATGGATGGATGAACGACCCGAATGGTATGTTCTATAAGGATGGGGTCTATCACCTGTTCTACCAGTGGAACCCCTACGGCTCGATGTGGGAAAACATGACCTGGGGCCACTCTACATCGCGCGACCTTATTCATTGGGAAGCGCAGCCAACGGCTATCGAGCCGGACGCACTGGGCGACATCTTTAGCGGTTCGTGCGTGGTCGACAAGAAGAACAACCAGGTGGTGGCTTTCTATACTTCGGCTGGCGAGAAGAGTCAGATGCAGTCGATGGCTATCTCCAAGGACAATGGTAAGACTTTCGAGAAATATGCAGGCAACCCCGTCCTGGTGAGCAAGGAAGAGGACTTCCGCGACCCGAAATGTTTCTGGAATCCCGATATCAATAAGTGGAACCTGATTCTGGCTGTCGGTCAGGAGATGCGTATCTATACCTCCGACAACCTGAAGGACTGGCAGTATGAGAGCTCGTTCGGTATCACAGTGAACAAACTCACCGAGGACGTGACGGAGATGGGATGCCACGACGGTGTGTGGGAGTGCCCCGACTTGTTGAAACTGCCCGTACGCGGCACCAACAAGCACAAGTGGATGCTGATTTGCAACATCAATCCTGGTGGACCTTTTGGCGGTTCAGCCACACAATACTTCATCGGTAACTTCGATGGTAAGAAATTCACCTGCGAACATAACGACACCCGTTGGATGGACTATGGCAAGGACCATTATGCAACGGTCACTTTCGACAATGCACCCGAGGGACGCAAGATAGCACTGGCATGGATGTCGAACTGGCAGTATGCCAACCAAGTACCTACCAAGCAGTTCCGTTCTGCCAACTCGATTCCCCGCGACTTAGACCTCTTTGAGTATAACGGACAGACCTATTGCGGTGTAACACCCTCGAAGGAAATGCTCGCCTTGCGTGGAAAGACAGATAAAAAACTGCCTCAAACGGGCGAACTGATTATCGACCTGAAGGGCTCTACCGAAATCACCCTTTCCAACTCGTTAGGCGAACAGGTAGTAATGGAGTATGACGCGGTGAAGAACACCTTCTCGATGGATCGTACCCGCAGCTATGCCAGCTTCAGCGAAGCCTTCCCTTGCAAGACCGAGGCTCCTACCTATGGTGCCGTCAAGCAGTTGCGCGTATTTCTCGACAAATGTTCTATCGAGGTATTCGATGCAGAGGGACGCATGGCTATGACCAATCTGGTGTTCCCCAATGAGCCATACTCTCAAATCAAGGTGACTAATAATGCTAAAGTAACTATTTATCCTTTCTAATCATATGCAAAAGACAAGTAAGTTTGCATTACTCTCTGTAATGCTCTGTTTCTTCGCCATGGGATTCGTCGATCTCGTGGGCATCGCCTCCAACTACGTGAAGGAGGACTTGGGACTGAACGACAAGACGGCTAATATCTTCCCGTCGCTGGTATTCTTCTGGTTCCTCATTTTCTCAGTGCCTACAGGTATGCTGATGAACAAGATCGGACGCAAGAAGACGGTGTTGCTGTCACTCATTGTCACTGTTGTGTCGCTGTTCATCCCCCTGTTGGGTGAAAGCTTCGGCTTGATGCTTGTAGCTTTCTCACTGCTCGGCATTGGCAATGCGCTGATGCAGACCTCTCTCAATCCATTGGTATCTACCGTGTTAAAGGGCGGCAATCTGGCCTCTACCCTCACCTTCGGTCAGTTCATCAAGGCCATCTCCTCGTTTCTGGCTCCTTATCTGGCCATGTGGGGTGCCACACAGGTCATCCCCTCTATGGGCTACGATTGGAAGGTGCTCTTCGTCATCTATTTCATCGTGGGCATCCTGGCCACACTGATGCTGGGCATTACCCATATCGAGGAAGAACCCATTGCCGGTAAGCCTTCCACGTTCATGGAGTGCATCAAACTGCTTGGCACACCTATCGTACTGCTGTCGTTCCTCGGCATCATGTGCCACGTGGGTATCGATGTCGGCACCAACACCACAGCCCCCAAGATTCTGATGGAGAAGTTGGGCATGACCCTCAACGAAGCTGCCTTCGCCACCTCTTTATATTTCATATTCCGTACCATCGGCTGTCTGACGGGTTCGTTCTTCCTGCGCGTGATGAGCAACCGTCTGTTCTTCATCATCAGTGTCTGCATGATGGCTGTTTCCATGCTGTTGCTCTTTGTCGGCATTGAGAAGTGGGAACTCTATACTGCTATCGCACTGGTAGGCTATGGCAACTCCAACGTTTTCTCTATTTGTTTTGCCAAGGCACTTACCTCAATGCCTGAGAAGCAGAACGAGGTCAGCGGACTGATGATTATGGGTCTGTTCGGTGGCACCATCTTCCCACTGCTGATGGGTATCATGAGCGACAACTTCGGACAAGCTGGTGCCGTACTGGTCATGGCTGTAGGCGTTATCTACTTATTCACATATATCAAACAATTAAAACAAGCATAATACAATGAAAAATCTGATTATAGGACTGGGCGAGGCATTATGGGATATGCTGCCCGAAGGAAAGAAACTGGGTGGTGCACCTGCTAACTTTGCATACCATGCAGGACAGTTTGGACTCGACACAATGGCTATCAGTGCTCTGGGTGAAGACAAACTGGCTGACGAGACTATTGAGGCTCTGGAAAAGAACGGATTGAAATATTTGATGCCACGCGTACCTTATGCAACGGGTACGGTGCAGGTGACCCTCTCAGGCAATGGTATCCCCTCTTACGAAATCAAAGAGAACGTGGCTTGGGACAACATTCCCTTCAACGACGAGATCAAAGAGGCTGCCAAGAATTGCCGTGCCGTATGTTTCGGTTCACTGGCTCAGCGCAATGTTGTCAGCCGTGAGACCATCCAGAAGTTCCTGGATGCCACTCCAAAGGACTGCATCAAAATCTGTGATATCAACCTGCGTCAGCAGTTCTTCTCAAAGGAGATTCTGGAGGAGTCGTTCAAGCGCTGCGACATCCTGAAGATCAACGACGAGGAATTGGTTGTCGTCACCCGTATGTTCGGTTACCAGGAACTGGACGATGCCAAGATTTGCGAGAAGATGGTGAAGGAATACAACCTGCAGATGCTGGTACTCACTTGCGGCACCAATGGCAGTCATGTGTTTACTGCTGATGGCAAGCACTCCTTCCAGCCCACTCCAAAGGTAGAGGTAGCCGACACGGTAGGTGCTGGCGACTCGTTCACAGGAAGTTTCTGTGCTGCTATTCTGAACGGCAAGCCCGTAGAGGAAGCTCATCGCATAGCCGTAGAGGTTTCAGCCTACGTTTGTACCCAAAACGGCGCCATGCCGAAATATCCTGCTGAACTCGTAGCAAAGGTAAAATAATGTAAGAAAAAAAGGAGGTAGGGAGTTCTCACCTACCTCCCAGTCAGTTCCCAGCTACCTCTCAGTTACATTTTTACAAAAATGTTAATTAAATGGAAATTGGATGGTACATAAACAAATCCCGATAACTCACAAGAATTATCGGGATTATATAATAATAAGGTTAAAAACTTAACCAACAAGATTCATTGTATCGGTGGCAATCATCAGCTCCTCATCGGTAGGAATAACAACGACCTTCACCTTGGAATCGTCAGCTGAAATGATGGCTTCCTCACCACGGACATTGTTCTTCGAAGCGTCAAACTTGATGCCGAGGAACTCCATGTCCTTGCAGACTTCTTCGCGCATGCTGACCTGGTTCTCACCAACACCGGCAGTGAACACGACTACATCGAGACCTCCCATAGCGGCTGCATAGGCACCGATGTACTTCTTGATGCGATAGAAATACATATCCTGAGCCAACTTAGCACGCTCGTCACCATTCTTGGCGGCATTCTCAACATCGCGCATATCGCTGCTGCCACCAGTGATACCGGCTACACCGCTCTTCTTATTGAGGAGGTTAGACATACCATCGGCATCGAGACCGAGTTTCTTCTCAATGAAGGTAACTGCACCACCGTCAATATCACCAGCGCGGGTACCCATCACCAGACCTTCCAGTGGGGTGAGACCCATCGAGGTGTCGATGCACTTGCCGTCAACAACAGCAGCAATAGAACCGCCGTTACCAATGTGGCAGGTTACCATCTTGGTGCCCTCAGCAGGAATGCCGAGGAATTCGCAGGCACGAGCCGACACATAACGATGGCTGGTGCCGTGGAAACCATAGCGGCGAATGCCGTACTTCTCATAGAGCTCGTAAGGAATAGCATACATATATGCCTTGGGAGGCATGGTCTGATGGAAGGCTGTATCGAACACACCGACCTGAGGCAGACCAGGCATCAGTTCCTTGACGGCATTCACGCCCTTCAGGTTGGCTGGGTTGTGCAGGGGTGCCAGATCAGAACACTCCTCGAAGGCTTTCAATACTTCGTCGGTAAGGATTACAGAC
>OCTX012278437.1_pt1 | contig 17966 bp, 9 predicted proteins | sample 1539691 | NCBI WGS metagenome assembly OCTX01 (sample SAMN02144231, study PRJEB22623) | gut metagenome | biome: sheep rumen | host: Ovis aries | place: New Zealand | reverse complement strand
CAGCGCGAGATGCTCCTTCGCTTCCGTGTCTACGACGACGGCATCGGCTTCCGCTACGAGTTTCCGCAGCAGAAGGCTCTCAACTACTTCCTCATCAAGGAAGAACGCACCGAGTTTGCCATGACCGGCGACCACAAAGCCTGGTGGCTGCCCGGCGACTACGACACTCAGGAGCAGGAGACCCAGGAGTCGCGACTCTCTGAGATCCGCTCGCGCTTCAACGAGGCCGTCAACTGGGGCAACAGCAGTGTGGCCGTCTTCTCGGAGACCGGTGTGCAGACCGCCCTGCAGATGAAGAGCGACCCCGTGGACATCGGCGGTGAGAAGCGCAGCCTCTACATCAATATCCACGAGGCAGCCTGCGCCGACTATGCCACTATGCACCTCGAACTAGTGGACAACAAGACACGCCACCTCTCCACCAAACTGATGGGCAGCAGCAATGCCTATACCCCCGCCTCGAAGTTCTCCAACTACCGGTTGCCGAAACCCTATACCTTCGTCAGCCACCTCACCCCCGATGCCACCGGACTGAAGGGTGCCATGCAGACACCCTGCCAGACTCCCTGGCGAACGGTGATGGTCAGCGACGATGCCCGCGACATGCTGTCGTCGAACCTCATCCTCAATCTCAACGAGCCCTGCGCCCTCGACGACGTGAGTTGGATTCACCCCACGAAATACTGTGGTGTGTGGTGGGAGATGATTGTAGGTAAGAGCAACTGGCACTATACCGACGACTTCCCCTCCGTTAAACTCGCTGGCGATGCGTTCCCCAATTCCCCGTCGGCCACTGTCGATTATCAATCGGCAAAGCCCCACGGCCGCCATGCCGCCAACAACGAGAAGGTGAAGCGCTACATCGACTTCGCCGCCAAGAACGGTCTCGACCAGGTGCTCGTCGAGGGCTGGAACGTGGGCTGGGAGGATTGGGCCAATATGTGGAAGCGCGATGTCTTCGACTTCGTCACGCCCTATCCCGACTTCGACATCAAGATGCTCAACGACTATGCCCATTCGAAAGGCGTGAAACTGCTCATGCACCACGAGACATCGTCGTCCACCCAGAACTATGAGCGTCATCTGGAGGAAGCCTTCACGCTGATGAACCGCTATGGCTACGATGCCGTGAAGACGGGCTATGTGGGCGACATCATCCCCCGTGGCGACCACCACTATTCGCAGTCGATGAACAACCACTATCTCTATGTGGTGAAGGAGGCCGCCAAGCATCATATCATGGTCAACGCCCACGAGGCGACGCGCCCCACCGGCCTTTGCCGTACCTATCCCAACCTGGTGGGCAACGAGAGTGCCCGTGGTACCGAGTACGAGGCCTTCGGAGGCTCGCGGCCCGACCATACCTGCATCCTACCCTTCACCCGACTGCAGGGCGGACCGATGGACTATACGCCGGGCATCTTCGTCACCAAGTTAAGCGAGTGGAGCGACAACACCTCCTGGGCTCGCATCACCATTGCCGGTTCGCTGGCCCTCTACCTGACCATGTACTCGCCGCTGCAGATGGCCGCCGACCTGCCGGAGCACTATGAGCGCTTCGACGATGCCTTCCAGTTCATCCGCGACGTGGCCTGCGACTGGGACGAGAGCATCTACCTCGAAGCCGAGCCTGCCGACTATATCACCGTGGCCCGTAAGGCCAAGGGTACCGACAACTGGTTCATCGGCGGCAAGTGCGACGAGAACGGTCATGAGAGCATCGTCAGACTCGACTTCCTCGACAAGGGCCGCAAGTACGAATGTACCATCTATGCTGATGCCCGGGATGCCCACTACGAGACCAACCCCCAGGCCTACACCATCACCCGCCGTACGGTGAAGAAGGGTGATGTGCTGCGGCTCAAGGAAGCCCCCGGCGGTGGCTTCGCCGTTTCGCTGATGGCGATAGGAGATTGAGAATTAAGAATTAAACGGTGTCGCTTCGTGATGATGAATAATGAATTGAATAAACTGATGATGGCAGGAACTGTTGCACTCGTGATGGCCTGCGACCCGCCGAAGGATGCTGCCTTCGTGTTCGACGAGGTGACCTATTCGCCTCAAGAGACGGTGTTTAAACTCTTTGCCCCCGATTCGCCCCATAGCACGGGCATCCATAGTGGTGTCTGCGTGGTGGTCGACGGCGACACGGTGCCCATGACGTGGAAACCCACCGTCGATGATGTGCGCTGCATCTACAAGGCCGTGGTGCCCGGCGACCTGAAGGGTAAGACCTATCAGTTTGTGGTCAACGGTCAGACATCGCCCGGCGTCTTTGCCAAGGCCGTCACCGTGAACGGAGAGAAGGGTGTCGTCGTCGACCTGAAGGAAACCGACCCGGAGGGGTGGGAGAGCGACCAGCCTGTGCGCCGTCCCTATCAGGACCTGATAATCTACGAGATGCACCACCGCGACTTCTCTGTCAACCGTCCCGAGGCGCAATACAAAGGTAAGTTTCTCGCCCTCACCGAACCCTGGGCCATCGCCCATCTACAGGAACTGGGCGTCAACGCCGTCCATATCCTGCCTAGTTACGACTTCGGGTCTGTCGACGAAACCAAAACTCCCCTCTCCAGTGGGGGGGCGGTTCCCTACAACTGGGGCTACGACCCGGTGAACTACAATGTGCCGGAAGGCTCGTACAGCACCGACCCCTACGACCCGCTCTGCCGTATCCGCGAGTTCAAACAGATGGTGCAGGCCCTCCACCGTGCCGGCATCGCCGTCATCCTCGACGTAGTGTACAACCATACCTACGACATCGCACATTCCAACTTCCAGCGAACTTATCCCGACTACTACTATAGAAAGACCTCCCCCAGCCCCTCCGAAGGAGGTGAGGACCTGCAGGGAGGTGAAGAAGAGTCCGGAAGGCTCTTCTCCCCTTTGGAGGGGGCGGGGGAGGCTTACTCCAACGGCTCCGGTTGTGGCAACGAGACGGCTTCTGAGCGGCCCATGATGCGCCGCTTCATGATAGAAAGCGTGAAATACTGGGTCAACGAATACCACATCGACGGTTTCCGTTTCGACCTCATGGGCTGCCATGACATCACGACGATGAACGAGATTCGTCAGGCCCTCGATGCCATCGACCCCAACATCTTCGTCTATGGCGAGGGATGGAGTGCCGGAGCGTGTGCCCTGCCAACCGATTCCCTCGGTACAAAGGCCAACATCCCGCAGATGCCGCGTATAGCCGCTTTCTCCGACGATCTGCGCGATGCCCTGCGCGGTCCGTTCAACGACGACACCAAGGGAGCCTTCTTGGCCGCCATCCCCGGCCAGGAGGAGAGCCTGAAGGCCGGCATCGCCGGTATGGTAGACCATCCGCAGGTGGACTACACCAAGGTGAACTACAGCGACCGCCCCTACGCCCTTGAGCCCACCCAGATGATAGCCTATGTCTCGTGTCACGACGACATGTGTCTCTTCGACCGGCTCAAGGCTTCCATTCCCCACTCATCGGAGGGGGAAATGGAGGGCTATATCCGTCTCGACCTGCTCGCTCAGACTGCCGTCTTCACGTCCCAGGGTGTGCCGTTCATGCTCAGCGGCGAGGAACTGCTGCGCACCAAGCAGGGTGTGCACAACTCCTTCGAGTCGCCCGACAGCATCAACCAACTCGACTGGGCGAACAAAGAGAAATATCCGCAGGTCTTTCAGTACTACAAGAACCTAATTGCCCTTCGTAAGCATCATCCCGCCTTCCGTCTGGGCAGTGCCGACCTCGTCAGGAAACACCTCGAATTTCTGGCCCCCTCGGCACCCCCTTCGTCCCCCGAGGGTTGTCTCGTTGCCTTCCGCCTGAAAGACCATGCCGGTGGTGATGCCTGGCGCGACATCATTGTCATCCTCAATGCCAACCGTCAGGCTCGTGTCGTCGACATCCCAGAAGGGCGCTACACCGTGGTGTGCTGCGACGGCCAGATTGATGAACAGGGACTGGGCGAGGTGAACGGCTCCCGGGTACAAGTGGCCCCCCAGTCGGCACTCATCCTCTGTGCCGACTGAGGGCCTTCGGACAGGAATTAATATCCTTATTCGTAAGTCCATTATTCCAATTCGATTCCACACTGCAACGAAGGCGGCCGGTCCTCACGGACTGGTCGCCTTAGGTTATACACGGCCTGGCTGACCAAAAATCCCGAAACGCCAAAGCATTTCGGGATTTATTTTTGATATCATTTGCCTTGCTGTTTCTTCGACCACTTCAGCAGCCGTTTGTATTCCTTCTTCGTCAAGCGCATGAAAGAGCCGTGCTGTGGCGCGGTGACACCCTCGATGTCGACGGGGTCGTGAAAGTTACGCAGGTCCTGGTCGGCCTTGCAGATGCGGTAGCGGCGGGGTTTGTCGCTATACTGGATATAAGCCACGCGCCACGTCGGGTCACCGATGAGTTGGAAGGCACTGGAGCCCTCGCACTTCTTCTTGCCCTCGAACGACACGTAGTCGTCCTCTACCGGCTCGCCCCATCCGCTGGTCAGGTGGTCGCTGGTGGCGGTGTAGATGCCGGGCTTGCCGCCCTCCTTTTTGATGAGCATATGGTATTTGCCGTCGTTGAGCAGGTTGATGTCAGCATCGATGGTGGCATAGCCCCAGTCGAAGAGCAACTTAGGCTGTGTCAGACGAGTGAACGTCTTGTCGGCGTGTGAATAGTACATACGGTCGTACTTCTCCTCCGGGCGGTTCAGCATCGAGTAGTAGATCATGTAGCCGCCACGTTCGCCGTTCTCCCACACGAAGTCGGGATCCCAGAAAATCTGCGGTGCCCACACACGGTTGATGGTGCTCCAGTCCCGGTAGACACTTTCGGCCTCAGGGTTGCAGAAGATGGCAGGGCCCTTGCGGTAGTCAAACGAGCGGCTCTCCCAGTGTATGAGGTCCTTGCTGGTCAGCAGGTCGATGCCATAGTTGTCCCATTCGTTCTGTTTGCCCAGGGTCTTCGTCATACTGTTGTTCATGTCGGTGGTCACCATCACATAGCCCTTGCCGTTCCAGGAGCGGCAGACATAGGCATCGCGCTGTCCGCCTTCGATGCGGGCGTGCTCCTTGGGGTCCATGATGGGGCCGCCGCCCAAGATGTCCTCATAGTGATAGCCGTCGCGGCTCACGGCATAGGCCGTCCACTGGCCTTTGTCGCTCATGTGGCAATACAGGTAGCCATAGTCACCCTTCTGCGGGTTCTGTGCCCCAGCGGTCATGGCCGCTGTCAGGGCGAGGGAAAGTAGTATTGTTCTCATCTTCATTATATATTGTTCGCGTTCATTATTTATATTCTTTCAGCAACAGCCATCCGCATGAAGACGGCGCGCCCGTCCTTCAGGTCGTAGTTAGTTAGTAAAGTAGTAGCAGTCCGGCAAAGCCGGCCATGAGGATCATCTTGATGGGGTTCACCTTGAAGACCAGTGTGCCGATGAAGGTGGCGATGAACAGGCCCACGCTTATCCAGAACTGCCAGGCGTTCTCAGACGGTGTAGAGAAATTCTCCTTTGTGCACAAAAGCAGCGTGGCAGCGGCCAGGAGTCCCACTACGGCAGGGCGCAGACCCAGAAAGACGGACTGCACCGTCGCGGTTTTCATGTATTTGATGAACATCTTGGCGATGATGATCATCAGGATGAGCGAGGGCAGCACCAGAGCAAAGGTGGCGATGGCCGAACCGAGCACGGACATGCCCGTCCCCAACCCGGCGTTGTGGCACGCCATATAGCCGCAGTAGGTGGCAGAGTTGATGCCGATGGGGCCCGGAGTCATCTGGCTGATGGCCACGATGTCGGTGAACTGTGCGGTGGTGATCCATGTGGGCACCACCTTTGTCTGTATCAGCGACAGCATGCCATAGCCGCCACCGAATCCGAAAAGGCCAATCAGGAAGAATGTCCCGAAGAGTTGCATATATATCAATAGTGCATCCATCATTCCCAATTCTCAATTCTCTCACTCCGTCGGTTTGATATATTTCCCGTACACCCAGCCGCCGATGCCTGCTAATATAATAAGGTATATAGGCGAGAATCCGTCGATGAGATAGATGGCCAGTGCACCTAAGACGGGAATCCAACAGGTCGACCAAGTGATGTTTGCATTCTTGGCCAGGTTGAACGTAGGCACAGCGATGAGGGCCACCACGGCTGGGCGAATGCCGCGGAAGATGGCAGCCACCACCGGGTTGTCCTCAAAACGGTGAAAGAAGACGGCGATGGCCAGGATGATGAGGAATGAAGGCAGGGCAGTACCCAGTGCCGTGACGACGGCCCCGGACGTCTTCTTCAGTTTGTAGCCGATGAAGATGCTGATGTTGATGGCAAAGACCCCCGGACAACTCTGCGCAATGGCGATGAGGTCGAGAAACTCCTCTTTCGAGACCCAGTGGTGCTTGTCCACCACTTCGGTCTCGATCAGGGGAATCATCGCATAACCACCGCCCAATGTGAACAGGCCGATGTTGAAGAAGGTGCGGAACAACTCACTCTTCATTCTTCACTCTTCATTTTCCCTTCCACCCATTTGCGGGCATTGACGAAGGCTTCTATCCACGGGGTGACTTCGTCCTGACGGCGGTTGGCGGGATACCAGGCGTTCTGCCAGGGGAAGATGGCACGTTCCAGATGGGGCATCATGCACAGATGGCGACCGTCTTTAGAACAGATGCCGGCCACATCGTAGTCAGAGCCGTTGGGGTTAGCGGGATAGCCGTGGTAGTTGTACTTGGCAATCACATTGTACTGACTTTCTGCTTCGGGCAGATGGAACTTACCCTCACCGTGGGCCACCCACAGCCCGAGTTTCGAACCGCTCAGCGAGCCAAACATCACGCTGTCGTTCTGCGGAATCTGCAAGGTGATGAACTCGCTCTCGAACTTATGGCTGTCGTTGTGCAGCATACGGGCACGGCGAGTGGCAGCAAATTCTTCATTCTTCATTCTTAATTCTTCATTCTCGCAGAGTCCCAGTTCCACCATCAACTGGCAACCGTTGCAGATGCCGAGCGACAGGGTATCCTCGCGGGCATAGAACTTGTCGAGGGCCTCCTTGGCCTTCGGGTTGAAGAGGAAGGCGCCGGCCCATCCCTTGGCAGAGCCAAGCACGTCGCTATTCGAGAATCCGCCGCAGAAGACAATGAAGTTGATGTCCTCCAGTGTTTCGCGACCACTGATGAGGTCGGTCATCATCACATCCTTCACGTCGAAACCTGCCAGATACATCGAGTAGGCCATCTCACGCTCGCCGTTCGTACCTTTCTCACGGATGATGGCGGCCTTGGGGAGTGAAGAGTGAAGAGTGAAGAGTGAAGCATCTTTCCAGCGGTCGGGATTGAGACCATACTGGGCAAAGGTGCCCCGGAAGCCCTTGGGGAACTTCATCTCCAGCGGCTGCTGCTTGTAGTTCTCAAAGCGCTCCTTGGCCTTGCCGTTGAACGACTGCTTGCGGTCAAGCAGATAAGAGGTCTTGTACCATACGTCGCGCAGGTGGTCGATATCGAAGGTGAGTTCTTCGTCATCGACTTTCACTACGAGGGTGCGGCTGTCCTCCACGGGATAACCTATCTTGGCATAACCGATGCCCTGCTCCTCCATGAACTCCTTGAACTCAATCTTATGTTCGTCGCTCACCTCGATGACCACACCGGGATTCTCGGCGAAGAGGGTCTTCACAATGTCGCCGTGGGCGCAGAGGTCGTGCAAGTTGATGTGCATGCCGCCCTTGGTGTTGGCGAAGCACATCTCCAGCAGACAGGTGATGAGGCCGCCGGCCGAGATGTCGTGGCCAGCCATGATCCAGCCGCGGTTGATGAGTTCCTGTATGGCATTGAAGGCATCGGCAAAATATTCGGGATTCTTTACCGTGGGCACGTCATCGCCCACCTTGCCGAGACTCTGGGCAAAGGCTGAGCCGCCCAGCCGCTGCTCGTCGAACGAGAAGTCGATATGATAGAGCGATGCCCGCTTGTCGTTGACCACTACGGGTGACACCACCTTCTTGATATCGCTCACCTCACCGCCGGCCGACACGATGACTGTTCCCGGCGAGATGATCTTCTCGCCGTTGGGGTACTGCTGTGTCAGCGAGAGCGAGTCCTTGCCGGTCGGCACATTGATATGCAGGTCGCAGCAGAAGTCGCTCAGAGCCTTAACCGCTGCATAGAGACGGGCATCCTCGCCCTCCTGCGAACGGCAGGGCCACATCCAGTTGGCAGAGAGCGAGATGGAGTCAAGACCCTCGCTGAGCGGAGCCCATACGATATTTGTCAGCGCCTCGGCCACAGAGAGCACACTGCCCTTTTCCGGTGATGCCAAGCCTGCCTGCGGGGCATGACCCAAGGCGGTGGCGATGCCTTTCTGGCCACGGTAGTCGAGAGCCACCACGCCGCAGTCGCTCAACGGCAACTGAATCTCGCCCTGGCACTGCTGACGGGCAATCTTGCCCGTCACCGAGCGGTCTACCTTATTCGTGAGCCAGTCCTTACATGCCACGGCTTCCAACTGGAGTACGCGCTCCAGGTATCCGGAGATTCCGGAGATTCCGGAGATTCCGGATTTTCCGGATTTTCCGGACTTTCCGGACTTTCCGGAATACTCCACGTTGGCGTAGTGACGCTCCACCGTATTGTCGCGCATGATGGTCTTCGGCGAGTGGCCGAACATCTGGGCCACGTCGAGATCGAAGGGTTTCACGCCGTCGCCCTGCTTGAACGAGAAGTGGGCATCACCAGTGGTCTCGCCGACGACATACAGCGGGGCGCGTTCACGCTCGGCAATACGACGGACATGATCGATGTGCTTCTCGTCGATGAGCAGGCCCATGCGTTCCTGACTCTCGTTAGCGATGATCTCCTTCGAAGAGAGGGTTTTGTCGCCGATGGGCAGTTTGGTCATGTCTATCTCGCCGCCGCATTCCTCGACAAGTTCCGACAGACAGTTCAGGTGACCGGCCGAGCCGTGGTCATGGATAGACACCACAGGGTTGACATCCTCTTCGCAGAGGGCACGCACCAGATTGTAGGCACGTTTCTGCATCTCGGGGTTGGCACGCTGAACGGCATTCAGTTCGATGCCATTACTATAGCGGCCGGTGTCGACAGACGACACAGAACCACCGCCCAAGCCGATACGGTAGTTGTCGCCACCGACAACCACCACCTTGTTGCCCTTCTGAGGTTTTTTCTTCAGACAGTCGCGCTTGGTGCCATAGCCCACGCCGCCGGCCAGCATGATGACCTTGTCGTAGGCATATTTGGTATCGTTGGCCTCCTGATGCTCGAAGGTCAGCACCGAACCGCAGATGAGCGGCTGGCCGAACTTGTTGCCGAAGTCAGAGGCACCATTCGAGGCCTTAATCAGAATCTGCTCGGGCGTCTGATAGAGCCACTCGCGAACGGGCAAGATGTTTTCCCAGTCGCGGGGGATGCCGGATAGTCCGGAGTTTCCGGATAGTCCGGATTTTCCGGATAATCCGGAATTTCCGGAATTTCCGGAATTTCCGGGTTGTCCGGAAAGTTCGGAATCATCGAGCCTCGGATAGGCTGTCATATAGACGGCCGTTCCTGCAATGGGCCACGAGCCGACGCCGCCACCCATACGGTCGCGAATCTCACCGCCCGTTCCTGTGGCAGCACCGTTGAAGGGCTCCACGGTGGTGGGGAAGTTGTGGGTCTCGGCCTTCAGCGAGATGACGCTCTCGATGTCTTTCACCACGAAATAGTCGCTGGTAGACTGGTCCTTTGGCGCAAACTGCTCCACCACGGGACCTTGGGCGAAGGCCACATTATCCTTATAGGCCGACAGAATCTTGTTGGGATTCTCCTGCGTGGTCTTCTTGATCATGGCAAAGAGGCTCGACTCCATCTCCTTGCCGTCGATGACAAAGGTGCCGCCGAAAATCTTGTGACGACAGTGCTCAGAGTTGATCTGGGCGAAGCCGAAAATCTCTGAGTCGGTCAGCGGACGCCCGTTCTGCTTCTCCAGACCGTGCAGGTATTCAATCTCCTCGGGCGAGAGAGCCAGACCTTCCTGCTCGTTGTATTCCTCCAGATTCTCAACATGCTTGATGGGCTCCGGCTTGATGTTAATCGTAAAAATGTCCTGGTTCAGCCCCTCATACATGCGCTGCAGCATGGGGTCGTGGTCGGCATCTTTCGATGAGACAGGGAAATACTCCTCGATACGGATGATGCCCTGCAGGTTCATGTTCTGTGTGATTTCCACGGCATTGGTCGACCAGGGGGTGACCATCTCGCGGCGCGGCCCGACGTAGAATCCGCCGAGCGTCTGGTCGTCGAGCAGTGTGGCTTCACCGTAGAGCCAGCATAGTTCCTTTACTTCGTCTTTGTTGAGTTGATGGTCCACCTGTGTGGCTATCACACTCTGTGAGGGAGTCTTGAAGAAGAGAATCATAATACCTTATTTAATATATAAGTTTGAATTTGCTTGCAAAGGTACGAATAAGCGAGCGAAAAACCAAATTTATTTGAGTTTTTCCGAGTGAGAGTACCTTCGAATATATTCAAAGGTACGAAATAATTATGAATTATGAATTAAGAATTAAGAATTATTTCGTACCTTTGCATCACGAAAGCAAAAAAAAAGATACTATGATTTATACCATTGAGAAAGTGGCGACCCTCATCGGCGCCCGTCGTTATGGAACGGCCGAGGCCAACATCGGTTGGCTCCTGACGGATAGCCGCTCGTTGTGTTTCCCCGAGCAGACTCTGTTTTTTGCCTTGCGCTCAAAGCGCAACGACGGCCACAAATATATCGAAGAACTTTATCGTCGAGGTGTGCGCAACTTCGTAGTGGAAGACCTCCCCTCTACCCCCATTCCCGCTGGCGAGCCAAACCGCAGCCTTTCCCAAGGAGTGGGCAACTGGCAGTCGGCCTATCCCGATGCCAACTTCCTAAAGGTGCCCTCACCGCTGGCAGCCCTGCAGCGACTGGCCGAGCGCCATCGTGACGAGTTCAGCATCCCCGTGGTGGGCATCACGGGCAGCAACGGCAAGACGTGGGTCAAGGAGTGGCTCTACCAGATTCTGATGCCGTCGATGAAGGTGACGCGTTCGCCCAAGAGTTACAACTCGCAGATTGGCGTGCCCCTGTCGGTATGGCTGCTGAACGAGCAGACCAAGGTGGCCCTTTTCGAGGCCGGCATCAGCGAGCCGGGCGAGATGCTGGCCCTGCACGACATCATCCAGCCCACCATCGGCGTGCTGACCTCTCTGGGTACTGCCCATCAGGAGAACTTCCGGACACTGGACGAGAAATGTCAGGAGAAGTTGCAACTGTTCCGCGATACCGACGTCATCATCTATCCTTCCGACGACGATACCATCAGCCGTTGCGTCCGCCGCTCGCAATATCAAGGAGAGCGCATCGGCTGGAGCCGCTACAGCGACAAGGCTCCGATGTTCGTGAAAACCGACGGTGGTAAAGTATCCTATATGTATAAAGGGATAGAAGGCAGTTACGAGATTCCCTTCTTTGATGAGGCCAGCGTAGAGAATTCCATCACCTGTGCCACGGTGGCCCTCTACCTGGGACTATCACCAGAGGAGGTGGCAGCACGGATGGCCGTCCTGGAACCTATCGCCATGCGACTGGAGGTGAAAGAAGGCCAACGCGGTCTGACGCTCATCAACGACTCGTACAACAGTGATGTCAACTCGCTCGACATCGCCCTTGACTTCATGAACCGTCGACCGGAGCAGGAGGGAAAGCACAAGACATTGATATTGAGCGACATATACCAGTCTGGCGAGACGCCGGCGGAACTCTATCGCCAGGTGGCAAGTCTGTTGCAGAAGCGTGGCATTGAGAAACTGATTGGCATAGGTCAGGAGATATCTGCCAATGCCCACGTCTTCAACCTGAACGAGAAAGTGTTTTTCGCCACGACCGACGATTTCCTGCAGAGTGCCGCCTTCCACTCGCTCCGCAATGAGGTCGTGCTGCTGAAAGGTGCCCGTCCGTTCGGATTCGAGCATATCACGGAACAACTGGAGCAGAAAGTTCACGAGACGATACTCGAGGTGGACCTCAATGCCGTTGTCGACAACCTGAACCACTACCGCTCGTTCCTCCGCCCAGAGACGAAGATGGTGTGCATGATCAAGGCAGATGCCTATGGGGCAGGTGCCGTCGAGATAGCCAAGACACTGCAAGAACACCGTGTGGACTATCTGGCCGTGGCGGTGGCCGACGAGGGCGTGACGCTCCGCAAGGCCGGCATCACACAGAACATCATCGTGATGAACCCCGAGATGTCGTCGTTTAAGACGCTCTTCGACTACGACCTGGAACCGGAGGTCTACTCTTTCCGACTGATGGATGCCTTGATTAAGGCTGCACGCAGAGAGGGCATCACGGGATGGCCCGTACATATCAAACTGGACACGGGGATGCACCGGTTGGGATTTGGCCTCACCCCCGGCCCCTCTCTCGGGGGAGAGGGGAGTAGTCAGACAAATGTGGGCCAGACAGGAAAGGGGAATTGTCAGACAGAGATAGACCGGCTGATCGACATACTGAAACACCAGTCGGCCATCATCCCCCGCTCGGTGTTCTCCCATTTCGTGGGTTCCGACAGCGACGACTTCGATGATTTCTCAGCCCGTCAGTTCGCCCTCTTCGATGCGGCCAGCCGTCAGATACAGGCCGCTTTCTCCCATAAAATCCTGCGCCATATGGACAACTCTGCCGGCATCGAACATTTCCCTGAGCGGCAGATGGACATGTGCCGTCTGGGCATCGGGCTCTACGGCGTAGACCCACGGACGAACAAGATGCTGGCCAATGTGTCGACGCTGAAGACCACCATCCTGCAGATTCGTTGCGTGAAGGCCGGCGACAGCGTAGGCTATAGCCGTCGCACGGTTCTGGAGCGCGACAGCCGCATCGCTGCCATCCCCATCGGCTATGCTGACGGACTAGACCGCCATCTGGGCAATCGTCATGGCTATTGTCTGGTCAACGGTCAGAAGGCGGAATATGTGGGCAACATCTGTATGGATGTGGCCTTGGTCGATGTGACGGACGTGGACTGTCAGGAGGGCGACAGCGTAGAGATTTTCGGCAAAGACCTGCCTGTCACGGTGCTCAGCGATACCCTGGACACCATTCCTTACGAGATACTGACAGCCGTGTCTAATCGAGTGAAACGTGTTTACTTCCAGGACTGACATGAAAAGTTTTGGGCAAAACGTATGGATATTTCGGAAAAAATGTGTACTTTTGCACCCAAACTACGCTAAAACAAACATAACGAAAATAAATTAATGGAACAGGTATTCACTTACATCATCCAGTTGGGAGCGTCGGTCATGATGCCGATCCTCTTCACCATCATCGGTCTGTGCATCGGCATGAAATTCGGTAAATCGCTGAAGAGCGGACTCTATGTGGGCGTCGGCTTCGTAGGCCTCGGCATCGTCACCGCGCTGCTGACCACCAATTTCAACACGCCCCTTGATGCTATCTCAAAGATTTTCAACCTCGACCTGAAGGTGTTCGACATGGGGTGGCCCGCCGCCGCCGCTGTGGCCTACAACACGGCTGTCGGCGCGCTGATCATCCCCATCTGCCTGGGCATCAACTTCCTGCTGCTCGTCACCAAGTGCACCCGAACAGTCAACATTGACCTATGGAACTACTGGCATTTCGCCTTCATCGGGGCCGTGGCCTATTTTGTGATGGACCAGAGCCTGCTGTGGGGCTACTTCGCCGCCATCTCCTGCTACATCGTCACGCTGGTGATGGCCGACCTGACGGCCGACCGCTTCCAGGGCTACTATGACAATATGGACGGTATCTCCATCCCCCAACCGTTCTGCCAGAGTTTTACGCTCTTTGCCGTCTGCATCAACTGGCTGCTGGACAAGATTCCCGGTTTCTCGAAACTCGACATCGATGCAGAGGGCCTGAAGAGGAAGTTCGGCGTGCTGGGCGAGCCGCTCGTACTGGGTGTCATCGTGGGTGCCCTCATTGGCGCTGCTGCCCACTTCGACCATTTCATGAATTTCGCCGTCTATGCCGCAGGTTTCGAGTCGGCCACCGATGCCGTGATGAGCATCGTCAAGTCGGTGCTGTTCCTCGGTGTCACCATGGGTGCCGTGATGGAGTTGATTCCCCGCATCACCCGTCTGTTCATCGACGGTCTGATGCCTATCTCTGAGAAGACGCAGGAGGTGGTGAAGAAAAAGTTCAACGGCAAAAAGGTCTATATCGGCATGTCGCCCGCCTTGGTCATCGGTCACCCCACCACGCTGGTCGTCTCGCTGTTGCTTATTCCTGTCACCCTGATTCTGGCCATCATCCTGTCGAAGAGCGGCAACCAGTTCCTGCCGCTGGCATCGCTGGCCGGCATGTTCTATGTCTTCGTGATGGTACTGCCCTACACGAAGGGCAACGTGGTGAAGACATTCATCATCGGTCTGGTGGCAGTCACCATCGGTCTCTATTTCGTCACCGACATGGCCCCCGCCTTCACGCTGGCTGCCAACACCGTCTATGAGGCAACTCAGGACAAGGCCGCCCAGATTCCCGCCGGTTTCCAGGCCGGTGCCTTGGACTTCGCCTCATCGCTCTTCGGCTATGCCATCTATGCCTGTGTGAAATACCTGCAGTGGATCGGCATGGGTGTGCTCACCATCATCACCGTCGCCATGGTGGTATGGAACCGTATGCGCATCGTCCGTGAGGAAAAGAAACATATTAAATAATACTATTATGAAAAAAATGAAATTTGTTTTATCGGTAGCCTTGTGTTCAATCACATTGGCTTCCTATGCCCAGCAGGACGTGAAGTTTCAGACGGCCTGCCACCCGGAGGACGTGAAACACTATGACACGCCGACGCTGCGCGACCGCTTCGTCATGGAGAAAGTGATGGAGGCCGACAAGATTCATCTCACCTACTCGCACTACGACCGCTTCATCTTCGGCGGTGCCATGCCTGTGACGAAAGACCTGAAACTGGAGAACTTCCCCGAACTGGGCCTCGATGTCGACCCCGGCATCAAAGACAAGTATTTCCTCTATAACCGTGAACTCGGCGTGGTGAACTGCGGCGAGGGCGACGGCTGGGTCATCGTCGACGGCAAGGAGTATGCCCTGTCGCCCAAGGAGGCCCTCTACATCGGTCGCGGCCACATCGGCAAGGACAAGGACGTGAACAAGGAGGTGCTCTTCCGCTCGAAGGATGCACAGAAACCCGCCAAGTTCTACCTGAACTCGGCTACGGCCCATCAGCACTACAAGACACAGTGGATCACCCTCGACGGCCGCAAGGGTTCGCTGAAGGCTGCCGTGTGGGGCCCCGTGGGTTCGCTGGAGGAGTGCAACAACCGCACCGTCTATAAACTCATTGTCAACGACGTGCTGGAAGAAGGCCCCTGCCAGTTGCAACTCGGTCTGACCCAACTCAACCCCGGTGCTGCCTGGAACACCATGCCACCCCACACCCACGGCCGCCGTATCGAGGCCTACTACTATTTCAACCTGCCCGAGGAGCAGACCATCGCCCACATCATGGGTGAGCCCCAGGAGAGCCGTGTGGTCTGGCTGCACAACGAGCAGGCCATCATGTCGCCCGAGTGGAGCATCCACGCCGCTGCCGGCACCTACTACTACACCTTCATCTGGGGTATGGCTGGCGAGAACCTCTACTACAACGACAAGGACAATATTCCCGTCATCGATATTAAATAACAAAAACATATTTAGTAATGAGTGCTATTCACAAAACAAAGATGAGCAACTTCCGTTGGGTCATCTGCGGTCTGCTGTTTTTGGCAACCACCGTTAACTACATGGACCGTCAGGTCCTGTCGCTCACTTGGAAAGACTTCATCGCTCCAGAGTTCCACTGGACCGATGCCCACTACGGCCTCATCACGGCTGTGTTCTCTATCTTCTACGCTGTGGCCAACCTGTTCGCCGGTAAGTTCATCGACAAGATGGGCACCAAGAAGGGCTATCTCATCGCCATCTTCGTATGGTCGCTGGGCGCCTGTCTGCATGCTGCCTGCGGCTGGGCTGCCATGACCATCGAGGGCTACGAGTCCATCGAGGCGCTGCGACTGGTGCAGGCCGGCAGCGATGCCGCCGTGGCCATCGCCACCATCTCGGTGTGGCTGTTCCTCTCGTGCCGACTCATCCTCGCCGTCGGTGAGGCAGGCAACTTCCCCGCTGCCATCAAGGTGACAGCCGAGTACTTCCCCAAGAAAGACCGTGCCTTCTCCACCTCCATCTTCAACAGCGGCGCCAGCGTAGGTGCACTGGCCGCCCCCGCCACCATTCCCCTGCTGGCCCGCTACTTCAAGGATGCCGGTGTGGGCAACGGTTGGGAGATGGCTTTCATCATCATCGGTGCCTTGGGCTTCATATGGATGGGACTGTGGGTATGGCTCTACGACAAACCCGCCAAGAGCAAGCACGTCAACCAGGCCGAGCTGAACTATATTGAGCAGGACAACGACATTGCCGAGGTGCAGAACAAGCAGGAAGCCAAGGAAGAGAAGACTATTCCTTTCTGGCAGTGCTTCACCTACAAGCAGACTTGGGCTTTCATCGTGGGCAAACTGATGACCGACGGTGTGTGGTGGTTCTTCCTGTTCTGGGCTCCCGCCTATTTCTCTGACCAGTATGGCTACACGTCCGATTCAGCCATGGGCATCCTGCTCATCTTGACGCTTTACACCATTGTGACCATTCTCTCTATCGGTGGTGGTTATCTGCCTAAATATTTTGTCGAGACTCGTGGCATGAATCCCTATCTGGGTCGTATGCGTGCCATGCTGATCTTCGCCTTCTTCCCCCTGCTGGGCTTGCTGGCACAGCCTCTCGGCAGCGTCAGCGTGTGGTGGCCCGCCATCCTCATCGGTCTGCTGGGTGCTGGTCACCAGGCTTGGTCGGCCAACCTGTTCTCTACGATTGGTGACATGTTCCCCAAATCGACTATCGGAACGATTACTGGCATTGGTTCTATGGCCGGCGGTCTGGGGTCGTTTGCCATCAACATGGGCTCTGGTCTACTATTCACCTTCGCAGCCGGTTCTTTTGTCCTGTCAGGTAGTAACGGTGAGGCTCAAGAAATGAGTGTGAAGGCCTACAAACAGATTCTGAAGACAGAACTAGTGGCCAAGGGTGAGGCCGATGTCAATCAGGCTTTTGCCGCTTTGACAGACCAGGAGGCAGCCACAACTTCTTTCGACAAGTTCATGGAGAAGGGTGGTACCGGTTTCAACGAGACAGCAATTCGCATGGATATCATCAAGGCGTTGTCTGGTGAAGAGATGCCTAAGGAATCTAAGACTCAGACTGTCCTTGATAAGTATAACACACTGCCCGACACTATTCAGGCCAACCAGATGTTGGCTCAGGCCAAGATTACTGATGCTAAGGCCTACGTGGTTATCAACAGCGGCAACTATTCTGAACTCTCCGGTGACGGTGAGAAGTTGGCCGAGGCCCTAAAACAGCACGGTGCTGAAATCAAGCAAGCCCCGCTCCATGCCCTCGGTTTCAGTGGCAAGCCCGCTGGCTATATGATCATCTTCTGCATTTGTGCCGTGGCCTACCTCATCGGCTGGTTCATTATGAAGACCTTGGTGCCGAAGTACAAGCCCATCGTGGTGGAATAATAGGATTCGTTTAACCGGACTCGGTGCGACCCACCAAAAATAAATCCCGAAATGCTTTGGCGTTTCGGGATTTTTGCGTACTTTTGCAACAAGATGATTTGAAAATTCTGACTTTGTACATACTTTCGTGTTATGAAGCAACTCCTTTCGCCCTGCTGTTCATTCTGTCTGCCTGTTCTTCGGCAATGGCACAGGACAGTGAATATTACATGAAGAAGGCCGAGAGTTATATGCGTGAGGCCGACTATGCCATCACACAGGGCAGCGTGGCCCTCGACCCGCTGTTCGCCCACAACTATGTGGTGACCTTCGTGGCCGGCACGCTGACCAT
>OCTX012155364.1_pt1 | contig 17974 bp, 13 predicted proteins | sample 1539691 | NCBI WGS metagenome assembly OCTX01 (sample SAMN02144231, study PRJEB22623) | gut metagenome | biome: sheep rumen | host: Ovis aries | place: New Zealand | reverse complement strand
TATTTGCCAAGAGGCACGATGCCGCCCTCGCGGATGGTAGCCTGCTTATTGGGAATCACCTTGTCGAGGTCGATCTCGTTGATGACGCCTAATCCCTTACAGTGCGGACAGGCACCTTGGGGTGAGTTGAACGAGAAGTTGTTAGGTGCCGGATCGCTGTAGCTGATACCTGTGGTGGGGCACATCAGACGTTTAGAGAAATGTTTGACGGAACCTGTGTCCTGATCAAGAATCATAATCAGTCCGTCGCCCTGTTTCATGGCGAGGGTGACTGTCTTCTGCAAGCGCTCCACATCGGGCGTTTCGGGTACTTTGAGCTTGTCAATCACTACCTCGATATCGTGATTTTTGTAACGATCCACTTTCATGCCCTGTACGATATCGAGCATCTGACCATCAACACGAATGTGCAGATAGCCTTTGCGACGCATACTCTCGAACAGTTCGCGGTAGTGACCTTTTCGACTGCGAACCAATGGGGCCAGGATATAGATCTTATGACCGGCATAATCCTCGGTAATCATGTTGAGCACACGTTCCTCGGTGTATCGTACCATCTCCTCGCCTGTAGCAAAACTATAGGCACGACCGGCGCGGGCAAAGAGCAGGCGCAGATAGTCGTAAATCTCGGTAGTGGTGCCAACTGTTGAACGTGGGTTCTTGTTGGTGGTTTTCTGCTCGATACTGATAACTGGCGACAGACCGGTAATCTTATCCACATCGGGGCGCTCCATACCGCCAAGGAAGTTGCGGGCATAGGCCGAGAACGTCTCGATATAGCGGCGCTGCCCCTCGGCAAAAATCGTATCGAAAGCCAGCGACGATTTTCCGCTACCACTTAATCCCGTAATCACCGTCAGCGAGTTGCGGGGAATCTCTACATCAATATTCTTAAGGTTGTGTACGCGTGCGCCGTACACATTTATCTTTTCATCTTCTCTGTTCATCTCCTCTTAGTAAGTTTACGTCTTTGCGTATGTTGTATATCACATCATCGGTGCCACGGGCTTTTACCAGCACAAAGTAAACACCGGTTTTAACTTCGCTACCATGATAGGTGCCATCCCATCCCTCGGTAGGGTCGGTCCACTCGTAGAGTTTCTGTCCCCACCTATTAAATATGTACGCGTGAAATTCTGACAGGTTCCGATATTCCTTGGCTTTGAAAATATCGTTATGCCCATCGCCGTTCGGGGTGAAGGTATTTGGCATCACGAGCTTACTCTCGTCACCGGTAGAGGTGAGCGAGTCGGGAGCTGTCGAGTCGGTCTGTGCGCAGACCGAAAGCGATGCAAACATAACCAAAACGGAAGAAATTATCTGTCGAAACATCATTTTTTACTCATTTAAAGTGCAAAGATACTAAAAAATTGATAATTGGCAATTCTTTTTTTAAAAAAGCGGTAAAACCGAGCGGATATTTGATAATTATTTAGTACTTTTGTACGCGAAATTACTAAATTTTGAAAATATGACGCGAGTTTTAAGATATTTTTTGTTCTTAGCCGCCCTCTGTCTGGCAGTTGGTGTGGCCTCGGCTCAAGAGGGTGAACAGATACGCGGATTGCATAAAGTAAAGAAGAAGGAAACCATCTTCGGCATATCGCGTATGTATGATCTTACCATCGAGCAGCTGATGAAGGCTAACCCCGAGATGAACGAGCCTGGTTACGAACTGAAGAAAGGCGACGTGTTGAAAATACCGTTTGCTATCCAGCAGGTGGCAGCACCTGTGGCAAAAGAACCCGATGTGGATGCTATCGATGATGTACGTAAGCGTGCCATCCGATTGGGTGTGATGCTGCCGCTGCATCAGGTGAATGGCGATGGCAAGCGTATGGTGGAGTACTACCGTGGTGTGCTGATGGCTTGCGACAGTTTGAAGCAGCGTGGCATTTCGGTTGACATCCATGCCTGGAATGCAGCTGAGGATGGTGACATCAATGAGATACTGAACGACGAGGCGGCTGCTAAGTGCGACCTGATTATCGGTCCACTCTACTCGAAGCAGATGGCAGCTCTTTCGGCTTTTGTCGAGAAGCATAAGATCAAACTGTTGATACCATTCTCAATCAATGCCCCTCAGTTGGCTGATAATAAGTATATCTATCAGGTGTACCAGAGTCATATCACTCAGAATTCGGCTACTATCGAACATTTTGTGAAGGGATTTAAGAACTATCATACGGTGATTATCGACTGCAACGATTCTACCAGTAATAAGTGGGAGTTTACAAGTGGTCTGCGCCGCCAGCTGGAGCAGCTGAAGATGAGCTGCAATATTACCAACCTGAAGTCGGGTGAGAGTGATTTTTCGAAAGCTTTCAGTCGTACAAAACCCAATGTGGTGATACTGAACACAGGGCGTTCGCCTGAGTTGGGCGTGGCTTTCTCGAAGTTGAATGGTTTGAAGGTAACCGAACCTGATTTGGCTATCACCATGTTTGGTTATACCGAATGGCTGATGTACACTCGTACGCATTTGGAAAACTTCTATAAGTTTAATACCTATATTCCGTCGGTGTTCTACTACAATCCGCTGTCGGCAACTACCAAGCGCCTGCAGCAGAAGTTCCGTTGGAATTTCCATACCGACATGCAGAACAATCTGCCACGCTTTGCACTGACAGGTTTCGATCATGCTTACTTTTTCCTGATGGGCCTGCACCGCGAGGGACGTAAGTTCTTGGGAAGTGAGAGCAATCCCGATTATGTGCAGACACCATTACAGTTTGAACGTTATGGTAATGGCGGATTGCGTAACCACACACAATTGTTTGTTCATTATACTCGCGACAGTCGGGTGGAAACGATTAAGTTTTAGTGAAAAGAGATAAGATGAAATATATATCAGGTGCGAAGTTTGTGAGAGTGGTCATGGTGATACTATTCACTGTACACTGTTCACTATTCACAGCTTTTGCTCAGGTTGGCGATTACCGCAACGATCTGGCGGTTGGTGTGAACGGTGGTTATGTAATGAGTAATGTGGCGTTCGTATCTAAGGTGCCACAGTCGATGTTAGGTGGTATTACCGGTGGTATCACGGCTCGTTACACCTGCGAGAAGTATTTTAGCAGTATCTGTGCCGTAACGGCTGAGTTGAACTTCGCACAGATAGGTTGGCAGGAAAAGATATGGGATATGAACGATCAGCCTGTGCCTTTGCATACCGACCCATCGCAGAATCTGGAATATAAACGTAAGATAACCTATGTGCAGATACCACTGCTGGCCCGACTGGGTTGGGGCCGTGAGCGAAATGGCGTGCAGGCCTTTATTCATTTGGGACCTCAGATAGGGTTTTATCTGAGCGATAAGGTGGAAAGCAATTTCGATGTGCGCGATCCTGCCTTTAATCCAGCTATCGAAAATGGTACATTTGGTCCCGACTACAAATATGGTGATTTACGTGCATCGCATGTGGTGGCTCAGGATACCATGGCCATCGAGAATAAGTTTGATTATGGTATTGCGGTGGGTGCTGGATTGGAGTTCAGTCATCGCCACTTTGGTCATTTCATGATAGAGGGTCGCTACTACTATGGCTTAGGTAACATTTACGGCAACACAAAACGCGACTATTTTTCACGATCCAATTTCGGTAATGTCGTGATTAAGTGTACTTATCTGTTTGACATCATCAGAACACGAAATTCTAAAATCAAATAAATAATTAATTATGTTCGAAAACCAACCAAAAGGATTATTCGCGTTGGCTTTGGCCAACACAGGTGAGCGCTTCGGTTACTACACCATGCTTGCCGTTTTCGCATTGTTTTTAAGAGCTAACTACGGATTGTCGCCAGCTATGGCAGGCACTATCTACAGTTCGTTTTTGATGCTGGTTTACTTCCTGCCACTTATTGGTGGTATTATGGCCGATAAGTTTGGATTCGGTCGTATGGTTACTACTGGCATTATCATTATGTTTGCCGGCTATCTGCTGCTGTCGGTGCCTCTCGGTGGCGACACGTTGGCATTGGTAGTCATGTTGGCTGCTCTGCTACTCATTGGTCTGGGTACTGGTTTGTTTAAAGGTAACCTCCAGGTAATGGTGGGCGACCTCTATAACGATCCGCAGTACAAGGCTAAGCGTGATGCCGGTTTCTCTATCTTCTACATGGCTATCAATATTGGTGCCTTGTTTGCTCCTACAGCCGCCATCCGTATTAAGGAGTATGCCGAGAATGTTATGGGGTATTCATCAAACGATGCCTACCACTTCTCGTTTGCTGTGGCTTGTGCTTCGCTGGTTCTCTCGATTGCCATCTATTACATGTTCCGTTCAACCTTCCGTCATGTGGAAGGTGCCGACAAGAAGAATGCTGCAAAGGCTGATGCTGCTGCCAGCACAGAGCCTGAACTTACAAAAGAGGAAACCAAGCAACGTATCGTGGCACTGTGCCTTGTGTTCGCCGTGGTTATCTTCTTCTGGATGGCATTCCACCAGAACGGATTGTCGCTGACTTATTTTGCCGATGAGTTTACTGCTCAGAGTGCTCAGGGACTGCAGGCCATGTGCTTTAATGTGTGGAACTTGGTAGCAGTCATATTCATCGTTTATGCCTCGTTCTCGTTGGTACAGTCGAAGACGCCAAAGGGTAAGGGCATCTCGGCACTTATTATTGTTGCAGCTCTGGCTCTGCTCTTTGTACAGTACGATGCAGATGGTAGCGTGACTGTTTCGGCACCTATCTTCCAGCAGTTCAACCCCTTCTATGTAGTAGCGCTCACACCTGTTTCGATGGCTATCTTCGGTTCATTGGCCGCTAAGGGCAAAGAACCATCGGCTCCTCGTAAGATTGCCTATGGTATGATTGTGGCTGCTATCGCTTATGCGCTGATGGCTTTCGCATCATTCGGATTACCCATGCCTCAGACCGAGATGGGGGCCGATGGAAACCCGGTAGCTGTTCATGTAGCCGATGTGACACCTAACCTGCTGATTATGGTTTATCTGGTGCTGACATTCGGTGAGCTGCTGCTCAGTCCTATGGGTATCTCGTTCGTATCAAAGGTAGCACCTCCAAAGTACAAGGGCATGATGATGGGTGGTTGGTTTGTAGCCACCGCTATTGGTAATCAGCTCGTTGTGGTAGGCGGATTGCTGTGGGGTGCTGTACCCCTCTGGATTTGCTGGAGTGTATTCTTGGGCGTTTGTTTAGTAGCAGCTGTGTTTATGTTTGCTATGATGAAGCGTCTCGAAAAGGTTTGCTAAATGATTTCATTCATCCCATTCATAGTACTGATAGTACTCATTACCTGTTGCGTTGCCGTATTTGGCAACGCAACTTTAGATGGTGCCAGTCAGGTGTCGTTATTGGCGGCATCGGCAGTGAGTGTGTTAATAGGCCATTTCTCCAAACGGCTGGAATGGGAAAATCTTGAAAAAGAGATAACGGATAAGATAGCTAGTTGTACACCGGCTATCATTATCCTGTTGTTAATCGGAGCCATCGGTGGAACCTGGATGGTTTCGGGCATTGTGCCTACAATGATCTACTATGGCATGCAGATTATCCGGCCCGAGGTGTTCTTGGTGAGCAGTAGTGTGCTCTGTGCGCTTGTGAGTTTGATGATAGGCTCGTCGTGGACGACTGTCGCCACTATCGGGGTGGCGCTGATGGGTATTGGCAAGGCGCATGGCTTTGATGATGGTTGGATTGCTGGTTCTATCATTACCGGAGCTTACTTCGGTGATAAACTCTCGCCTTTGAGCGATACGACAGTGCTGGCGTCCAGCGTATCGGGTACGCCATTGTTTACCCATATCCGCTATATGCTTTACACCACGGTACCTTCGTTCTTGGTATCGCTGTCAATCTTCCTGATTGCAGGCCTGATGATGAACGTGCAAGGGCACGGCAATGTGCAGGAGTTTATGGACGGATTGCAACACACGTTTGTGATTTCGCCATGGCTACTGATTGTACCCGTGCTGACGGGTGTGATGATTGCACGCCGCTGGCCTTCGATGGTGGTGCTTTTCTTGGCGATATTGTTGGCCTGCATCGTTGGCTTGTTAGTACAACCAGAATTGGTGCGCCAGATATCGGGGCACGACGGGTTCTTGGCGTCGTATAAGGGTATGATGCAGGTATGCTATGGCAGCACGAATATAGAAACTGGTGTGCCCATGCTCAACGATCTGGTGCAGACTAGTGGTATGGGTGGTATGATGCCAACCATCTGGCTGATTATCTGTGCCCAGACATTTGGTGGTGCGCTGACGGCTACGGGGCAATTGGCCGACCTGATGAAGTTGGTGTTGCACTGGGTGCGCGGTACAGCTTCGCTAGTAGCCTCCACTGTTGGTACCTCGTTGTTCTGTAATATCGCTATGGCCGATCAGTATTTATCGATTATGCTGGCCAGTTCGATGTTCAAGGATGTCTATCAGAAAGGTGGCTATGAGGCTCGTCTCTTAAGTCGTAGTTGTGAGGATGGTGCAACGGTTACTTCGGTGCTGGTACCTTGGAATACCTGCGGACTCACCCAAAGTACTGTGCTTGGTGTGGCTACCCTTACCTATCTGCCTTATTGCTTCTTTAATATTCTGTCGCCTATCACCAGTATTCTGGTGGCAGGACTTGGCTGGAAAATTAAGCGTAAATGATACTTAGTCTGTTGCTATCGGGCTTCTTAACGTTTGTAGAGTTGAACTGCGAAAACCTGTTCGACTACACGCATGATGCTGGTAAGCAGGATACAGAATTTCTACCTGATTCGGATAAACAATGGACTCCGAAGCGTTATTGGCGTAAACTGAATATGATGGCACAAGAACTGCTCTCATGTTCGGTTGAAGGGGATGGCATTCCTGATTTGATAGCATTATGTGAGGTGGAGAACGATTCGGTGATGCACGATTTTACGTGTCGCTCGTTGCTGCGAAATGCTGGTTACCAGTATTTGATGACTTCTTCGCCCGACCAGCGTGGTATTGATGTGGCGCTGCTTTATCAGCCAGCATCGTTTGCACCTATCTGTAGCTATGCTATTCGTGTGAATCCCGTTGAAGGCATGCGCCCCACGCGAGATATTCTCTATACTTGTGGTGAGACAGTTTCGGGCGACACACTACATGTGTTTGTGGTGCATCAACCCAGTAAATTTGGAGGTGATAAACACAGTCGGCCATTCAGACAAGCTGTGGCTGACCGACTGTGTCTGTCGCTTGATTCTATCAGAGCTATCTCACCCGATGCGAAACTGATAGTAGCTGGTGACTTTAATGACGGTGCCATTAGCCAGAGCCTGCAACAATACGAGCACCACGGTTTGGTGAATTTAACCAAGCAGGCTCGGGGGGAGAATGGCGTTCGCGGCACCTATCGTTATAAAGGTGATTGGGAAAGCATCGATCATATCTTGGGCAGTACTTCTGTCTGTAATAAAGTGGATAGCGCTTTTATTCATGCACCCCAGTTCTTGTTAGAAGAGGATGCCAAATATGGTGGCTTTCGTGCTCGAAGAACGTATATCGGTCCTCGCTATCAAGGTGGATTTAGCGACCACCTGCCATTAGTTGTGCGATTTATTTTCTAATGTTCGGCAACTGCAAACCATAGTTCTTACGCTTGTCAACAATCAGCATTGTAACTGCTGTTATAGCTGCCCCTAATGCTGTAAAACCAAAGATAAGCATCGAAGTGGTATAAGTTGGATCTGTTTCATTAGCTATTCCTACACACATAGGAATCACTGCACGCCCGAAATTTTGGATAAAGAAAATCATAGAGTAGGCAGTGCCTAAACATTTTAGTGGTATAATCTTGGGAACGCAAGGCCACAAGGCGGCTGGTGCTAACGAATAGCCAATGCTGAGTGTTACCATCAAAGCAATGGCGAAACCTCCACCATCCCCTCCAAAAGAGGGAGGAATAGGCAGTGAAAAACCGAAATGAACGGCTGTAAGCATAAGTGCGCCTGTTATCACTAAGGTAACGCCTTTGCCATAGCGATCATAAATCAAACCGAACAGGGGGGTCATCAGAATTGTGCCAAAAGGGGCTATCGACGAAAAGAAACCTGCGATATCGGGATCAACGCCGTATTTCATCACCATCAGTTTGGTTGAGAATTTAAGGAATGGTGAAACGGCAGAATAGAACAGAACGCAGAATAATGTAATGAGCCAAAAACCTGGATTACGAAGGGTAACAAGAATATCGGAAAAATGGAATTCATCTCCAGTATGCCTAGAATCACTAGTCTTACTAGAATTACTAGTACTACTATGCCTACTTTCATCTAACTTACGATCCATGATACAGAATACCAAAAATGCGAGCAGACCGATGCACAAGAATGCCAGTGAGATTAATAGTGGCATAGAGAGTGTGTAGTGGCGGGCGATGGGAGCAGAGATGCTAAGGGCAGCGGCTGTACCCAAACGAGCCATGGCTAACTGTATGCCCATAGCCAAGGCTAGCTCATGACCGGTAAACCAACGTACCATTGCTTTTGAAACGCTGATGCCCGTCATCTCATAGCCTACACCGAATATCGCAAATCCTAAGGATGCCCAAACAGCCGAAGCAGGCAACTGATAATCAAGGAATGCAATGGGCTCATTTCCAAATTCGGTAGTAACGGCATAATACTTGATAAGTGTGCCGATTGCCATCAGGCTGCAGGCTAACGTGCCCGTAAAGCGGATGCCCATCTTGTCGAGAATCAGTCCCGAGAAGAAAAGCATCAATAAAAAAACATTGATAAAACTACCTGCACCAGAGAAGAATCCATAGTCGGCAGGTGTCCAACCCAAACCGCCTTGTTCCTTGGGCAGTTCGAGCAGGCTTTCGAGTGGTGACATGACGTCATTAACGAAATAGCCCATCATCATGGCTGTTGCCACGATGATGAGCACTGTCCATCTCGCAAAAGGCGAGTCGTTAAGTTGTTGACGGATGACCGTTGTCATATATTACTTCTTCTTCACTGGATCGCAGGTCAAACCACAGCCCAGTTTTTTGAATATCTTGCGGTCAACCTCGCTGAGCATCACAGTGGTGTGTACCTGACAACCACGTAGTTTGGGTAACTGCTCCAGAGCCTTACGACAATTCTCTGCAAGCAGTGCGTCCCCAGGGGCTGAGCTTTCATCGTTGTTCGACAATACGCTCAGGGCTACCAGTACCTCATCGGTATGTAGGCGTGGGTTCTTACCACCAAGATATTCTATCTTGGTCTTTTGTACAGGCTCAATCAGACTCTGTGGAATCAGCTTGGCCTCATGGTCAATCTCTGCCAGATGTTTAGTAGCATTGAGTAGCAACGCAGCACTGCAACCTAACAGTGGTGACGACTTGGCAGTGATGATGGTACCATCTTCCAACTCGATTGCTGCTGCTTGCTGACCTGTCTCTAACTTCTTCTCGTAAGCGGCAGTGGTAACAGGACGGAAAGCGGTAGTAATCTTTGCCTGATTGAAGAGCATGCGGATTTTGTTTACCTCACTCTCGTTATCGGCACCGTCGGCCATTTTGTTAGTTGCATCGTAGAATCGACGGATAATCTCATCTTTCGAAGCCTTGCAGCACACTTCATCGTCGCTGATACAGAATCCAATCATGTTCACACCCATATCTGTGGGCGACTTGTAAGGATTCTCACCGTATATACCTTCGAAGAGAGCATTCAGAACTGGGAAGATCTCAATGTCGCGATTGTAGTTAACTGCTGTCTTGTTATATGCCTCCAGATGGAATGGGTCGATCATGTTCACATCGTTCAAGTCGGCGGTGGCTGCCTCGTAGGCGATGTTGACAGGGTGCTTCAGGGGCAGGTTCCATACAGGGAAAGTTTCAAACTTAGCATATCCGGCACGGATGCCACGCTTATTCTCATTGTAGAGCTGACTAAGACAGGTAGCCATCTTACCGCTGCCAGGACCTGGCGCTGTTACGATGACCAGTGGACGTGAGGTTTCTACATAGTCGTTCTTTCCAAAGCCCTCATCGCTGGCAATGAGTTCCACGTTGTGTGGATAACCGTCGATGGGGTAGTGGATATATGATTTGATGCCCTCACGCTCCAAACGATGGCGGAACTGATCTGCAGCGTGCTGACCATTGTAGTGGGTGATAACCACACTGCCTACCATGAAGTTGCGCCCCATGAACTCATCGCGAAGGCGCAGCACGTCCTCGTCGTAGGTGATACCCAGGTCAGCACGAACCTTATTCTTTTCGATATCCTCGGCACTAACTACGATGACAATTTCGATACTGTCGCGCAGCTGACCCAGCATACGCAACTTTGAGTCGGGCTTGAAACCAGGTAGTACGCGTGATGCATGGTGGTCGTCGAACAGTTTGCCACCTAATTCCATATAGAGTTTACCATCGAACTGAGCGATGCGTTCCTTGATATGCTCGGACTGAATCTTGAGATATTTGTCGTTATCGAAACCTATTTTCATATTTATTCTGTAATGTTTGGAAGTTCAAGACCAAGACCTTTCTTCTTATCTACCACTTTCAATACAAAGCCCAGTACGAGGGCTGCTACACCCAGCGAAGCCAACATAACCAGTGGCGCAGTGTAGTTGAACTGAGTGGGATCGGTTACGCCAGGGTTGGTACTGTCGAGTACCTTACCGATGAGCAGTGGGAAAAGCCACAAACCGATGTTCTGAATCCAGAAAATCAGAGCGTAGGCCGAGCCAATAACCTTAGCGTCAACCAACTTGGGCACTGAAGGCCAAAGACTTGCTGGTACCAGTGAAAACGATGCACCCAGTACAAGAATGGTGGTGTAAGCAATGATGATGCCACCAACGGCATTGCCCTTGAACATAGGCAACACGAAAGCGAAGGTGAGGTGACATGCAATCAGCAGGATTGATCCAAGTACCAACATGGTGGCTGCCTTTCCGTGGTGGTCGAGATAGCTACCAAGGATAGGAGTGATGAGCACTGCCAGCAGTGGGAATACTGCAAAGATACTCTCAGCCGACTGGCGCATGAAGCCCATATAGCAATATGTGATGAGAGCAACGATTGACAGAGCCAGTAAACCGAAGCGGAGGTTGGTCTTCTTCTGGAAGTTAGAAGCAAAACCTGCAGCTGCCACAATCAGCATGATGACATACTGAACGATGGTGACATCAGGCTGTGCCCAGAACGAATCAGCATCAGGCGCAGTCAGTGTGAGGTTACACTGCAGCATGTTTACAGCATACTTCTGGAATGGGAAGATAGCTGAATAGTACAGCACGCATAGCAGGGCTACAATCCAGAAACCGGCATCGGTAAGAATCTTACCAAGGTCGCTGATTTTGAAGGGATCGTCCTTCTCTTCTGCCTCGCCAGTCTGTGCATCCAACTTCTGGTCCATGAAGAAGTAAACGATGGTCATGATGAGAGCGATACACATCAGCACAACACCAAAGGCCACTGAGCGGCTAACAGATACCTCGCCACCCAGACGGGCAAAGAATGGCGAGAAGATCATACAGGTGGCCACACCCAGACGAGCCAAGGCCATCTCTGAACCCATAGCCAGCGCCATCTCGCGCCCCTTGAACCATTTTACGATTCCACGACTTACGGTGATACCAGCCATCTCGCAGCCACAACCAAAGATCATGAATCCACAAGCTGCAAACTTAGCCGAGGCTGGCATGCCGGCATAGAAGGGAGATACACCCAGCTCGTCGAACACGGGGATGTAATTCAGATTATTATTGAACCATGCCTCGAGTCCAGTTCCCATAAAGCTTTCGCTTACGGCATACCATTTTACACAGGCGCCTACCACCATTACTGTTGCAGAGAGAACAGCTGTGAAACGTACGCCCATCTTGTCGAGAATGATACCCGCAAAGATGAGGAAGAACACGAACACATTCAGAAATACCTCAGATCCCTGCATGGTACCGAAAGCGGTAGAGTCCCAACCGCGGGTCTCCTGCATCAGGTCCTTGATAGGCGAGAGGATATCCATAAAGATATAGGCACAGAACATGGCTAGTGCCAGAAGTAAAAGTGCGGTCCAACGCATACCGGCGCTATCGCGCAATGTTTTTTGAATTGCTTGAGTCATTATTGTATTTCTTAATTTTCAATTATCAATTATCAATTTTCAATTACTTAAGCCAGCGATCCAACCAGTTAAAGAAGGTGCGCTGCCACAGTACACCATTCTGTGGTTTCAGTACCCAGTGGTTCTCATCGGGGAAGATGAGCAACTCAGCTGGAATACCCTTCATGCGAGCTGCATTGAAGGCCGACATACCCTGAGTGGCGTTGATACGATAATCCTTCTCGCCATGGATCACGAGGATAGGTGTGTCCCATTTGTCGATGAACTGATGAGGTGAGTTCTTGTAGGTTTTGTCGGCACGAGCTGTGCGGTCTTTGTTCCAATAGGCATCATCGTACTCGAAGTTAGAGAACCAGTTCTCTTCTGTCTCTGTGTACATAGCCTCAAGATTGAAAGCACCATCATGAGATATGAATGCCTTGAAACGCTTGTCGTGGTGACCTGCCAGATAGTAAACAGAGAAACCACCGAAAGATGCTCCAACAGCACCCAGGTGATCTTTATCTACGTATGGCAGATTGTTGGCTGCGTCGTCGATAGCAGCCAGATAGTCCTTCATGCACTGACCTGTCCAATCACCAGAGATTTCCTCCAGCCACTCCTGACCGAATCCTGGCAGACCACGGCGGTTGGGTGCTACTACAACATAGCCCTGCGAAGCCATGATCATAAAGTTCCAACGGTAGCTCCAGAACTGTGATACAGGACTCTGAGGACCGCCCTCGCAGAACAGCAGGGTGGGGTACTTCTTGTTCTCGTCGAAGTTTGGTGGCAGAATCACCCAAACCAACATCTGCTTGCCATCGCTGGTCTTTACCCAACGCTGCTGTACGGTTGGCTTTGCCAACTGATCCAGAATATGTTTGTTCTCGTAAGTGAGCTGCTTGGTCTGTGTCTTCTCAGGCTTCTTGAAGTTTGGGGTAACAATATACAGGTCGGCAGGTGAAGTGTAGTTATGACGTTCCATCAGCAACTGCTTACCGTTGTTCATCAAGTGAATCTGTCCAAAGTCGTCCCAAGTGTTGGTGAGCTGTTTCAACTCGCCCTTCCAGTTGACGGCATAGAGGTTGATGGTAGCATGCCATACGCCAATGAAGTAAATCATCACGTCCTTATTATCGCTCCAAACAAAATCCTCAACACCTGAGTCGAAACTCTCGGTTACATATTTTTTCTCGCCTGTTGTCAGATTGTAAACGCACAGGCGCAGACGGTCAGCCTCATAGCCATCGCGCTCCATCGAAGTCCAAGCGATATACTTTCCGTCGGGCGAGAACTTTGGATTCTGATCGTATCCTACGTTGTTTTTCAGATTCTCTTTGGCGTTCACGCTCTGAAATTTCAGTGTCTTGGTTGGATCAACCTTTGGTGCCTTGTAATCAGCTGGCTTGCAAAGGTTTTTTGTCTCGCGCGTACCTATTATATATAGATAAATATCAGAGTCGGTAGAGATCGAATACTCCAAACCGGTTTTCTTACGGCAGGTGTAGGCAATCGACTTGGAGTCGGGTGCCCAGTCCAATTGCTCAATACCACCAAAAGGCTCCATTGGACACTCATAAGGCTCACCTTCCAAAATGTCGATGCCATCCTTGATGCCATCCTCTGTTACATCTGCTACGAAGGGATGCTGGATTGACTCTACATAGTGGTCCCAGTGTCGATACATCAGGTCGGTAACCAGTCGGCCTGTTGCCTTTGGAAGGTCGGATGGGTTCTTCTTGATAATCTCATTGAAATCCAATGAGTGAAGCAGAATAACCTTCTTTCCATCAGGCGAGAACTTGAACCCCTCGATAGGTTTAGAGGTGTTTGAAATCTGTTTGCGGTCAGAACCATCTGGGTTCATGGTCCACAACTGGCCGCCGGTCAGGAATGCAATCTTTCCCTGATACCAGGTTGGGTCGGTTTCGCTTTTGCTACCTGTGGTCAGTGTGGTATTGCCTGTACCATCTGCGTTGATGATAGCTATCTTCTGCTGACTCTTATTAGCCTTTACACTATAGTAGCCAATCTGGTAAACAATCTGCTTGCCATCAGCCGAAGCTTCAGCAGCGCCTACACGCCCCATAGCCCAAAGTGCCTCGGGCGTCATCAGGTTGCTGCTCAGTTTTATGTCCTGTTTTCCTATTTTCACGTTCTCTCCTGCTTTAGCTAGATTGGCTAGGAATACTAGACCAACTAGAACTATTAAATATTTCTTCATCATTTATCTTTTTTGTTGGTTCATTCTTTGTTTCTGCAGCTCCTCAGCCTGTTTCTGCATAGCCTCCAGTCGGGCTGCCAGTCCAGATGTCTTTTTGTTAGGATTGTTCTTGTTCTCCTTATACTTAGCCTCCAGAATGGCGAGCAGCTTCTCGTCGTTGGTAGTCTTGCGGAGAGTCCACATGATGGCGGCCGAGAAGAACAGTGAGATAAAGTAGTAGAAGTTCAAACCTGATGAGTAATCGTTGAACATAAAGAAGAACATCACAGGCATCAGGTACATCATCCACTGCATCATCTTCATTTGCTCAGCCTGCTGCCCTACCATTTGGTCGCGCTGCTGGCGCATGGTCATATAACTATAAAGTACATTGGCTACACAGAACAGAATACAGGTAAGCGACAGATGGTCGCCGATACCCCATATCTGTGTGCCCCATTCGATGATAGGATCGTAGGTAGAAAGGTCGCTAATCCAAAGGAACGACTCGCGGCGCAACTGGATTGCATTTGGAACGAAGAAGAACATAGCCATCCAGATAGGGAACTGAATCAGCATGGGCAAACAACCGCCCAAAGGTGATACACCATACTGAGAGTACAACTGCATCATGGCCTGCTGTTTCTTCATCTGGTCCTCGGGCTTATCGTATTGTTTTGTTGCCTCGTCAAGTTTTGGCTTCAGTACGCGCATCTTGGCTGATGACATGTAGCTCTTCTTCACCATTGGGAAGGTGATAACCTTAAGCAGCAGGGTAATCAGAATCAGTACAATACCCATCGAGAAGCCCCATGAAGTGAGCCAGTCGAATACGTAGATAGTAAACCAACGGTTAATCCAACGAACCAACCACCATCCCAGGTTTACTAACTGCTCCAGGTCGAGGTCCTTGCCGAATGTGCTCTGCTGTTCTACATCCTTAATCAAGCGGAAATCGTTAGGGCCTATATACATCTCAAACTCAGTTGCCTTAGCGCCTGTGGGGTCGAAAGCTGTCTTCAGCTTGGCACCCATCTGCTTCAGGTAACCACTACCTTTCTGTTGTGGAATGCTTGTCAACAGTGAGTTGGCTGCAAAGTTATCCTTCGAAATAAGGGCTGCTGAGAAGAACTGGTTCTTGAAAGCCACCCAGTCGAGCTGCTCCTCAATCTCCTTGTCAATCTCTTCTGAACCCTCATCAATATTCTTAGTACCACTGTTAGCCTTCTTATAGGTAACCGATGTATAGCGGTTTTCGAAAGTAAAGCCCTTCTCCTGCTGACGAACAAGGTCGTTCCATTCAATGTCCATCTGCTGATAGTTGGGTGCGAACATGCCTTGCAGACCGTTGGCTTTTACGTTGAAATGCAACATGTAGTCCTTACCCAATACATAGTTGAATTCAATATTACCGCCATTGCCAGCCTGGGCTGTCATGGTAAGTGTAGAATCTGTTACGTTAGATGGGGTAAAGAACAGATCTTTGGTGATAATATTCTCCGACTTGCCTGCCAGCATAAAGTTCATCTGCTGAGTCTTGTCGTCGAAGAGCGTTACATCCATACCATCTTCCAGGTTCTCAAAACCTTTAATCACTGCTTTAGCCAGTGTGCCGCCTTTTGTGTTGAAAGTCAGTTCAACCTTGTCGTTCTTCAGAACAACGGGCTGGTTCTTGCCGTTAAGAGCTGCATAGAATAGTGCTGTTGTGTCACCCTGAGCAGCAGCTGCAGCCTGTGCCTTACGAGCAGCCTCTTCAGCTTTCTGCTTCTTGCAGGCATTCTGTTGCATCACTGTAGCAATACTGTCTTGCTTTCTTGCGGCCTCAATTTCCTCCTGCGAAGGCTGATTATACCAGCTGAAGCCGATTAGCACCAGCGCAATAAGGATAAAGCCGATAATAGTGTCTTTATTCATTTTTATTTTGCTTTTTTATTAATGTACGCGTAAATCAAGGTGCAAAATTACGAAAAAAATGCGAAAAGAATGCATTCTATAGCCAAAAAATTGTATCTTTGCACCAGATATGAGAAAAGTTGCTTTATTATTGGCAGCATTTTGGGCGCTTAGCGCTTCGGCTGCTCAACCAAAAGATACATTAGACGGACGCTATTTTCGTTTGTTTGCACCAGTCACTTTCTATCATAATGTGGCTAATAAATCACTTTCGATTCAGCAGGACTCGGCTGTTCAAGACCCTGTGGCCGATGCTATCGACCAAGCCTTGCTGCATATCTATCTGAATCGGCCTGATTTGGTGAATACTACAGAGTCGGAACTGCAGCAAACCGGAAATATTCGTAAAGATGTGGATCAGCCTATTAAGAACCAGGTAAAACTGGTTGAAAAGGTTGAGAGTCCTGTTATCGATATGCCCGATGATGTGCCTACAACCATTCTGGTTCAGAAACCTGATTTCTGGACCAAAAAAGGTGATGGCTATCTGCAGTTTATGCAGAATTACGTGAGTGGCAACTGGTATAAGGGTGGTGAAAGCAATTACTCGATGGTAGGATCGCTTACCTTAGAAGCCAATTACGATAACCGTAATAAATGGAAATGGGATAATAAGCTGGAACTGAAATTGGGATTTCTGCGTTCGCGAACCGACTCGGTTCATAAGTTCAAGTCGAACGAAGACTTGATTCGTCTTACCAGCAAGGTAGGTCTGCAAGCCGCTAAAAACTGGTATTATACCTTGCAGTTGTTGGCTTATACTCAATTTACCCAGGGCTTGAAGTCGAATGATCGTGCAGTTTATTCTGATTTCGGTTCGCCTTTCAACCTTAACTTCGGTCTTGGTATGGATTATAAATTAGCTACCAAGGATAAAAAATGGACAGGTACCGTCAACCTGTCGCCACTGGCAGTTAACTATCGTTATGTTGATCGTTTAGACCTTTCTACCTACTATGGCTTGAAAGAAGGCCGCCATTCGTTGGTTGACTTTGGTTCGCAGCTTACTGCTGATGTGACATGGAAAATTAACGATGTGATTACATGGAAGTCGCGCCTCTATGCATTTACATCGTATAAGCGTGCAGAGGTTGAGTGGGAAAACACTTTCGCTCTGCGTGTATCAAAATATATATCAGCTAACCTGTTCCTCTTCCCTCGTTTCGACGATACTGGTAAGAAGGACGATGATCTGGGTTACTTCCAGTTCAAAGAGTATAGCTCTATCGGATTCTCCTATAGTTTTTAATTCTCTGTCATTTCACCCTCGATATAGAGGCGAGTCATTTCTACGACACCGTTGGTGCGGATAGTGATTGACTTTTTGAAGTGACCGGGGAATTTGCCAGCGCCATTGTAGGTAACCTTAATCTCACCCTTCTCGCCTGGCTTGATAGGTGCCTTGGTGTACTCAGGTACGGTGCAGCCACAGCTGGCTACAGCCTGATTGATAACCAGGGGCTTTTCGCCTACGTTGGTATAGGTGAAGGTGTAAGTCACAACAGGATTCTTCTCTGAGAAACTACCGAAATCATGTGTCAGTTTATCGAACTTGATTTCTGCAGGTTTCTGTGCCAATGTAGCAGTTAAACCGCAAACCAGCATCAAAGCTATCAATGCAATCTTTTTCATCTTTTTTGTCGTTTAAATATTTAAATCAGTGCAAAGTTACTATAAAAATATGAATTAATAACGAAGAATTAAGAAATATGTTTGTCTATTATCAATTTTTTATGTAATTTTGCACCTTAAATGAATAAATAGCAATTAAATATGTACAGA
>OCTX011886497.1_pt1 | contig 17976 bp, 18 predicted proteins | sample 1539691 | NCBI WGS metagenome assembly OCTX01 (sample SAMN02144231, study PRJEB22623) | gut metagenome | biome: sheep rumen | host: Ovis aries | place: New Zealand | reverse complement strand
ATAGCCGTGCAAAGATTCAAGAGTATCAGGCAGGTTTACTTCGGTTAAGCTGCTGCAGTTAGCAAAACAGTGTGAAGGAAGCTCAGTAACTGTCGAAGGAATGGTAACGCTGGTTATATTCTTAAATCCGTCAAACAGCAGAGCGCTGATTGAAGTAACGCCTTCCGGGATGATGATCTCACCGGACGCGCCTGCTTTTGCATCACCTAAAGAGCATCTTGAGATATCTATAGTGAATTCTTTTCCGCCGTCGGGCATATCCTGGATCTTGAAATACCCATAATACAATCCGTCTTCAGATTCCTCTTCAACAGCGGCGTCTTCGCCTGCATTTGCATTTGTCTCAGCTGCTTCGTCTGATGAGCATCCGGCAATTACCGTACACATCAGAGATGCACAAAGTACAACTGAACAGAATTTACGCATAGCTTTCATAATAAAATCCTCCCTTATTCTTGGTTTCCCATACCAATATTCCACTAAGAGGTTTCCCTCCAAATCACATTATATCAAGAATGTTTGAAAAGTGTACACCCCGATGGAATATACTATCATTTTAATAAGTTGACTTGATAGGCCAACTGCGATTTAATCACATCTGCACTCTAACATGAAGATACGGAGGACTTATGGCAGCTGATGTGAAGTTTACGGTAAATAAGGCAATGAATGAACAATCTCTTATCCCTACCACAGTAAGTGGGGAATTGGAGAGTAAATTCGTTAAGAAGACCAAGTCGTTTTCGCTCAAGCTCATCCCGATATCATTCATTGTTGCGGCAATAATACTCGCGATCATCTTCGTGGTTGTCTATTTTTTCAATAGGCTGATAATAAGCACATTGGGTCTTTTCTGCATCATTCTCCCTATATATTCGATCTACGATGCGATAGCCACATCAAAGGCTCTCAAGAATCACGATTACGAGTTTTACTACGGTGAAGTAACCGGAAAGACAGATAGCGGCAGTTATGTGATCAAAGGTCTTGAAGAATACAAGATCAGCGTTCTGTTCGGCAAAGAAGAATACAACGCAGGTGACCGTGCCATCGTCGCAAGGGTTAAGGACGATCTGAACATTATCTCCGAAGAGTGATCCGTTCAATCTATAAACTACTTTCTCTTAACTTGGAGGTAGTGGCGGCAACAAATGCTGCGGTTATCACCAGCATGCTTACCATCGAAAAGCAAAGCCCCGCACTTATCTTCGCAAGGAGAAGCTTCCTGCCTCCGTTTCTTGAGCTTAGGATACTAATGTAATAGGCGGCGCAGAGTTAGGCGAGGTTCAGAACACATACTATCCGCCCGAGAGAAGCCCCATGCGCAAGTTTGCAGCTACAGGAAGCTGGACAAGACTTAAGTGCCATAAGTGCAAAAGTCTTGACATTAACTATATCGTAGTCGGCGACCACTCGGTCATGATGTGCAGAGACTGTGGTTCGATAGTCGTGTGACTTATTTCTTGCCTGTCAGAACCGTCAGCATCAAAGTAGTAGATTATATCCAACCGAAGTATTCACCTATCATGGTGAACAACATTGGCAGATTCATAAGGCCGCCAGCGGTAACGATAATGGAGACAATACCGAGAGGACCGAATTTCTTGCTCTTTCCGCTCTTTACTCGTTTGATCCAGATAATGTCCAGGACGAGCGGAGGCACGATGATAACGAGCGCATAAGCGATCAAAATAAATATAACGATTCCCTCCAAAACTATAAACCCTCTGTCCACTGCTTGTTGTTCCTTTCTGTCGGTAAATGTTGTTCAATAATGTTAGAGACAATATAAAATACTGTCAACGTTTCTTTATTTACCTCTCTGCTTGATAATCAAACTAAATGCTTTATTATGTGGTTAAGAGGGTGAGGTAGTGACTGTCATGTGGAAGAAGACATCTGTTCATATCCTATACATAATTCCTGTTAGTATAGATATAACGGTATTCTGAGTTTATTCCATATCTTTCCAATATGCCTGAACCTTTGAGCGGAAAGGACGAAAGGGTATGGATTTCTTTTATAATTTTCTTGATATTCTTTGTAGTTGTTTCCTCGCCAAATTGACCGAGGAGATAGTTCTTTATCTCTTCGATATCTTTAAGTGCTTCGGGCGAAAAAACAATCTGTATCATAATCCGAGTCTCTTCTCGACATCTTCGATAGAAATCCATCCGTCTTTAGCGGATGATTCACCTTTACCGAGTTCTTGGATCAGAGTCTTCATTGCATTAAGTTCATCAAGTTCCTTCATGCTGACGATCGCATAATCGCCTCTGCCGTTTTTTGTAAGGTAGACAGGAGAGCCGTAGGAGACATCGTCTAATACGCTCTTGTAGTTTCTTAGGTCTGAAACGGGTCGAATATTAGGCATATATCGATCCTCCTATGCAGAATAATTATATGCACTATTATACATAAAATTTTCAGCAGATTCAAACTCAAGACTGTCTCTGAGAGTATATGAGATATAATCTATCAGAGACATATAAGGGGTATAAAACTATGGAGATCAAAGACAGCAGGATAGATGCAGGCAAGGCTTTCGACTGGGGTAAGACTTCTGAGTATTATGCCAAATACAGGGACATTTATCCCGAGGAGTTCTACCGCAAGGTTGCAGACCGTGGGCTTTGCGTTAATGGCCAGAAGGTATTGGATCTAGGCACAGGTACGGGCGTGTTGCCGCGTAACATGTATAAGTACGGTGCGCGGTGGATAGGAACCGATATTTCACCCGAGCAGATAGAGCAGGCACGAAGGCTTGCTGCAGAGGAAGGAATGGACATCGAATTCAAAACAGTTTCTGCAGAGAAGTTAGATTACCCTGCGGAGACTTTCGACATAATCACAGCATGCCAGTGCTTCTGGTATTTCGATCACGAGAAGGTGGCACCCGAGTTTCACAGGATACTTAAGAAGGACGGCAGGATCGTAATCCTCTACATGGCGTGGCTTCCCTTTGAAGACGAGATCGCAGGCAAGAGTGAGGCGATCGTTCGCAAGTACAGCCCTGATTGGACGGGTGCAGGCGCGACACGAAAGCCCATCGACATCCCGGAAGTGATGTACGATTATTTCGAGCTTGAAGAGCACGAGGAGTACGATCTGAAGGTGCCCTTCACGAGAGACTCCTGGCACGGCCGTATGATCGCGTGCAGAGGTGTCGGCGCTTCGTTATCGCCGGAGGAGCTTGCGAAGTGGGATGCGGAGCACAGAAAGTTCATGGAAACCGTTCCTGATACTTTTGACGTGCTGCACTACGCGGCTATCGCGGTATTAAAGCGAAAAGCTTAAGTTGCTACTTGCGACACACGTTATGACGATAGTCCGGCGATTTGTGCTGACTCCGGGAATAACGGGTTGTATAGAACGGTAATATAATCGCCCTGATATGCCAGATAACGGCCGACTTCTTCATAAGGAACTTCGGCGGAACGGTGGCATTCAAATGTACAAGTCTTTCCGTACCAAGTATGATCAATGCGCCGATGATAATCGGTTATTTCTTAATCTCAGTCTTCATAATTGAATCCTCCGTCTTGCTTACAATTTACAGCGGCTGAAGGTTCGATTTAAGCTACTAAGAATAAGAATTGCGCGGATTCTTTTCTACCGTTGGTATGAGTAGTTTTCTTCTTACTAAGACACGGGTAAACTATATACATCGATTAAAGGGTGTATCGGGCGCGTGAGAGGCGATGACTATAAGTTGTGGCGCTTTTTTGAATTCTTAAGATTGCGCCACAAGAATCGTGCTAGAGCGGAATTTGTGGAAACAATAACTATAATAAGGGCCGCCCCTTACGGAGCGACCATTTTGCTTTAACCTTCCTCTGTGGTGTCAGTTGCTGCCGGAGCAGGTGCCGGTGCTGATGAAGCTTCATCGTACATCTCGCTCATGTCGATCATAGGAATGATGCCGCCGTCTTCGCCGGTCTGTATCATAGGCAGTCTGCCGTCCCATCTGGAGATGGTCTCATAACGAATAATGTTGGGCGTCAGCGACTCTTCTCTGATGGAGTTTGCTTCTGCCTCAGCTTCTGCAGCGATCAGAAGTGCATCTGCCTCTGCCTGAGCTGATGTTCTCGTTACTGTAGCCTGAGCTTCTGCCTGCTCGATAGATCTCTGGTTCTCGATCTGCTGTGTCTGATAACGGATCTGTGCAGCCTGCTGTTCAGCGATTACCTGATTATAAGAATCCTCATAATCGGCATTGTTTACTACGACCTTAATAATTGTGATCGTATCCTCGCCGTATTTCTCATCTACAGAAGCCTGAAGAGCCTGTGCGATGGCGGGCTCGATGATGCCTCTGTTGGTAGCATCGATTGCAGAGAACTGCTTGGATGCCGTCTTTACGGAAGATGATACGAAGCTGCTTGTAAGAAGCGTATGCTCGTAATCATTTACATTAGCGACCAGCCATGCAGATCTGCCGGAATTGATCCTGTAAGTGATGTTGATGCCTTCATAGTACAGAGCTGTACGCTCGCTTGTCTCACTCCAGATCTGACCATCGATCGTAATATCCTGCTGCTTGTTGTTTACAAGTCTGATGGTATCAACAAACGGGATCTCGAATGCAATACCGGAAGGGATATTCTGATCGCTTACCTGACCCAGTCTTACGCGTACGCCAGTGTAACCTGTAGGTACGATCTTAAAGGCATTCGCGACCAGTACAAGGGCTGCGATTACGATCAGTCCTGTGACTATCCATCTTTTTGTAATTTTGTTTTTCATTTAACATTCCTCCGTTAATGAATCCTTATTGGCAAGGATTATATATCAACGGAGGAATGATAATTATTAAGGAAAGTATAAGTTGGTATCAGGTGAAGAATTAATCCTTCGGAGGCGTCTTCTTAACGTCTTTAATAGTTCCGTCAGGATACTGGATCTTCATGGTATTAAGCTGGGCAGACAGATTGCCGACGACCATCGCTCTGTACTGGTTACGAAGCTCAGTCTGCTCCGCTTTCTCTGCTTCGCTAAGTTCTTCCGACTTAGACTTCCTGCTTAATTCATTTATACGTTTAATCAGCTGATCAAATTCCACTTTAGTTCTCCCCTCAGAGACATTGTATCATTTGATCTCAATTGTTTCTTGCCTTCTTATTCTTTACGATTGTAACGATGAAGACGATTATTGTTACGAATACGAAGCCTGCTGTGTAGTTAACGAAGATGTCTCTGTAAGCTGAGCTTGCGAGTTCTACTGTAAGACCTCTTAAGAATACGTAGAAGAATGTAAGGAGCATTGTGGGTACATATACAGCTGCGACCTTGAGCCAGAAGTTCTTGATCTTAAGATATCTGATGAGTGCATAAGCTACTACTGCGATTGCTACGATAACTGCTCTGTCGAGTTCGTGCCAGTTTCCTGACGGATCTTCGAATGTTCCTCTAGCGAGGTAGATGATGCTGTTCGTGATTGTTGCCAGTGTATACATTACGCAGTAAAGGAATACCGGTGTCTTGATGTACTTATTCCAAATTTCTCTCATTTTCTTGTCCTCCGTGTGGTTCGTTTGTTTGTTATGTCTGCACTATACCCCTCGGCAGAATGCGTTTCAGGGAATTTGTATCAAGTTGCACTTTGGTATGCACAAGTTGCAATTTAAGAACTATTTAACTGTATTTTTCAAGTTGTAAAGCAACATTGACATATTCGAGTGTCGCTTAAGCGACATTTGCCACTTACATTAACCATTGGTTTGGCCGCAAATCCTTGCAATACTTGGGTTACAAGCAAAACAAACTCAAGTATTCAAGGAGGAATCGGAAAATGAAGAAGTCAATGAAGTCTAAGAAGGGTCTTTGCCTTATCGAGATGGTACTTGTTATCGCCATCATCTGCATTCTCGCTTCAGTTATGGTTTGGAACTTCATGAGCATTCTCAGAACGCTCGATATCGCACTGTTCTAATCTGACTTAGCCCACAGTCCCGACGCGACGTAAGTGCTCCGCTTCGAGCACCCCATAGCTGTAAAGGCCGACACCGTCAGGTGCGGTCGGGTGACATCCGTTAAACATAAACCGTGTCGCGCCCTCTTCGTCCATCACGGAGAGCATAGCAGGCAGCGGGTCGATATAGACGGAATCGTTGCCGTTACACCACTCGCGCTGCGCCTCGCGAAAACTTTCTCCGCGCGCATCCGGGTCTTCGTTAAAGTATATCCAGGGGGAGATAAAGTAAACTCTCGCCTCAGGATTGACTGCAGTAACGCAGTCAAGAAGCTCCTGCAAAGACGCCGTGTATTCTTCCGCGGTAGTTGCGACACCTTCGTCGTATGGACTTAAGACGTCATTTATTCCGATTGCTATTACATATACATCAGCGACAGGTATTTTATCTGCGCGCTTGATAAGATCATTCACTACCCAACCACCGTCAGCGAGCTGACTTACATCGCCGTTAATGTAGGGAAGAAGAGGCTCGTACCAGGGGATATCCCAGATGACAGATCCGCGCGTGATACTGTCGCCCATAAAACAGAACGACTTCCCGCTTTGCATATCTTCATAAAAATCACTGTCAGTAAGCTCATCCGTCATGCCGCCCCAGACTTCATAATCAAGGGCTTTCATCTTATTGTGCATGTGGATCGGATAGTAGATGAGTCCGATAAGAAGAGCGACTAATAATGCGAGGACGACAGACAGGATTAACGTTGTTTTCTTCATAAGCTTTTACAGATAGATCAATACTTCCGTCGTGTTGCCCTCGACCTTCATCATGACGTCGCCGCCTAAGGTGCGAATGATCGAACGCACTTCATAAAGACCGATGCCGCTGCCTTCTTTCTCAGTGGAGTTAGAGCCTCTCCAATAGCAGTTAAATACGAACGGGAGCTCGCTCTCACTAAGTGTCGCGCCGTTGTTCTTGACGCTTATGAATGTCATGTCATCCTGGCGGTACAGCTTCATAGCGATGCCTGTGCCGTCGCCGTATTTGATGGCGTTCTCCATTATCTGTGCGATGCATCTTACGACCGCTTCGAAGTCGCTTGTTACCATCGGATTACCCTGAAGCTCGATGGAGAAAGGAATGTTGCTTACCTTGAGTCTGTTGCTGAAGTCATCAGTGATCCTCGTCTTGATGTCGGCGAGGTAGAACGAGCTGATCTCAGGCTCGTACGAACTTTTGAGTGATCCCGGATCATCAAGGATCTCGCTTACGAGCTTCGCGATATCATCGGCGTTCTTTCCGATCTTCGCTGCGACTTCCTTATCTTTCTCATCGGGAACACCGCCTCTGTAAAGACCTGTCTCGATAGCCTCGGAGTAAAGCTTTATGTTCGCTACAGGAGTCTTGATTCCGTGTGCGATGATGGATACGAACTGTTTCCTGTCGTACATAAGGCGGTCGATCTGACGGCGGTCTGCTTCGAGCTTATCATTAAGCATATTCATGCCCCAGACGTACTTTCCAAACAGACGGTTCTTCGTCTCGGGAATTCCTTCAGTTGCAAGACCCTTCGACAGCTTGACCGGATACTCCGAGAATCTTTGGAACGGACGAAGGATATTAAAGTAAACATAGATCGCGAAGATAAGAAGCGGGATACCTGCGATAAAAAGCGAGATCTCTGCAAGCGCGATCAAACGAAGATTCGGGTCGTGATAGTACTCGTATTTTACGAAGCCTTTGACGCTTCCGTCTTCGTTCATGAGCGTCCATACATATGTATTATTCTCGCCGCCGAGGTGGACATCGGTGCCCATCTCATCGAGGTAATAAACTTCAACATTGTCTGCGATATCGTCATCGTTAAACTGACGCCGGTCATAGACGTTGGTGTCGCCGGTCTCGTTTATCTGAGCGGTCATTCTGTTCATGAAAGCAACACGGTTCTTGGAAGAACTCTTGGTCATATTCGTTCCAATGCACGGCGCGAAAACAGCCCATACAAGGAAATAGATGATAACCGCTATTATGTACTTCCGGTATTGCTTCATGTCACTCGCCGAACTTGTAGCCTACACGCCACACAGTCTTGATGTACTTGGGTTCCTTGGGGTCATCTTCAAGCTTCTCACGAAGCCATCTTATGTACACGTTAAGCGAGCTCATCTCAGTGTCGCTGTAGTAGCCCCACACATTATCGAACAACTCATTCTTATCTACGACCTTACCCTTGTTCTGCATGAGGTACACGAGTATGTCGAATTCTTTTCCCTTGATGTCGATGGGGTTGCCGCCGCGTGTTACGGTGCGTCCCTTGATGTCGACGGACAGGTCCTCGTATGTCAGAGTGCGCTCGTTGTCTTCGCCGTAAGCGCGCCTCATGGAGGCCTTTATCTTCGAGAGGAGAACGGGGATGGAGAAGGGCTTCGCGATGTAGTCGTCTGCGCCCGTATCCATGCCGAGTATCTTACTGTCGTCGTCTGTTCGCGCACTCATCATGAGCACGGGCATGTTGTGTTCTTTTCGAATCTTAGCGAGTGCCGTAAAGCCGTCCTGCCCCGGGAGCATAACGTCCAGGAGCAGAAGCTTGTATGTGTTGTCCGTAAGCTTATCGAGAGCGTCCTCAGCGGACTTTACCCACTCGGTTGAATAACCCGAGTTGGACACGAAGTCATATATGAGCTGTCCGAGTTCTTCGTTGTCTTCGATAAGCAGAATATCCATGCGTGATCAGCACCAATCGTTAATGTTTCCTACATAGGTAAATACGGGGTGATCGACTACGCCTTCCGTGCCCGTAAATACAATCTGTACGTTGCCTGTATGATAGTCGATTATGAACATCTGCGTCAAATTATCGCGGTGCACATTCTGGACTATCGGCGAGCCGTAAAGCATGGTGTCGACCTGCTCTGTTGTCATGGCATTCTTAAGCTCGGCAACAGAGAAAGAATCCTGTGATAAGACAAGCTCGTTGTAGCGCGCGAATCTTACGGCGTTGCCGTAGTAGCCGGACATCATCTCGTAGTTGCCCTCTGTTACGAAAGAGTTCACGCAGCAAAGACTGTCGGGGCTGTCCCAGACGACGTCGTTCATCAAAGGCGTGTTCGCATCGCGAAGGCAGGGTGCACCTGTGCCTGCTTCAACGATCTGAAGCACAGCATCTTCCGCACAGTAAGCACCGTTTGCATCAGTGCAGAAAATATTATGATTGAACGTGAAAGTCGCGGCATTGTCGACCATGTACTGACCGCAGTCCTGAGCGTTGTCGTAAGTCTCGAGCGCATGACGGATCGCATACTCATAACAGGTGCGTCCCTCATAGTCGTAAGCGTATTCTGAGTCTGCATCGAGAGTTGCCATCATGACACCGTTATCATTGAATCCTGTGATGCTGAAGAAAAGGCAGAGGAAGCCGACGTTGGTAACAGTCTTCTCGCCGTTCTTGATATGCAGGATGCAGTGGATGCGCCCCATGGAATTGTCGCTCCCGAGGAGCCACTCAAGGTTTCTTACAACCAGCATGTCGCCGGTCTCAGTCTTGCTTCCCCAGAGCGCAAGTCCGGAGCATGCAGTAGGGCGGAGCGCAGAAGGAACCATGTTCATCAGTGTAAGCTCCTCGACAGAGATCTGACCGTCCTGGCAGATGCCGTGAACGTCACCGCAAATCTCATCGCACAACCCCTTTATCTCGTCCTGATAATGAGGATCGATGGAATCAAATAAAGAGTTCATTCGCTCAAGCACAGGATCGTAGTTCTCGCCTATGTCAGGGAACGCCATTCGTATGTTCTCGAAGATGTATGGCTCCGTCATTTCTGCGATATCAGGGTTGATAATATTGACCGCTTTTCCGTAAGCGACACCTGCCTCGTAGGGCGTGCACGAAGTCTCGTCGAGCGTCACTTCAAAGTAGCAGTCGTACACCTTCACGTTGCAGATTCCGTCGTCTGTCGTGAACTCGTTAAGAAGCTCTGCCGGAGTGCCCTCATCGGTGTAGGGCGCGTTGTCATCCGTGTTGTAGTTGCCGACAGGAGTAACGGGTGCGTCGAGGCCTGTCGTGAGCGGCTCGACGGGGTTGTTGCATGCCGTAAGTGACAGGCACAGCGCGGCTGCAGTTATCGTTGTAAAAAGCTTTCTCATATCATTACCATCCCATCTCATCGAGCCAGTTCTTAAGCTTTCTCTCGCGTGCAGAAGTCTCGTTCTCGTCCTGCTGTTTTCCAAGGTTCAGCTCGCCCTGGATGTTGCCGTCAACGAGGTAGATTACTCTGTCTGAACTTGCAGCTACCTTCTCACTGTGCGTTACCATGAGGATGGTAGTTCCCTCTGCGTTAGCTTTTCGCAGCTCGCGCATAACTTCAGAGGACGCCTTGGAGTTAAGTGCTCCCGTAGGCTCATCTGCGAAAAGTATCTTCGGGCTGTTTATAAGTGCACGGCAAAGGCACGCACGCTGCAGCTGTCCTCCCGAGACCTCGCAGATCTCGTTGGTAGCGATGTCATCGATGCCCAAGTTGTGCATGAGCTGACGAGCTCTGTCGTTGACCTCGTCCTTTGTCTTCTTTCCTGCCTGGTAGCCGGGAAGAACGATGTTGTCCATGATGCACAGCTTCTTAAGCATATACATCTGCTGGAACACGAAGCCCATCTTGTTAAGTCTTAAGTTGGTAAGCTGCTTGTGGTTCATCTTCGCCATCTCATCGCCATCGAACTTGACGGATCCCGATGTCATCTTGTCCATGCCGGAGAGGGTGTAGAGAAGCGTTGATTTACCTGAACCTGAAGGACCCATGATCGCAGTGAACTCGCCCTCGTTAAGCTTGAAGTCCACGTTCTGCAGAACGTTGTTGCTGTAGCCGTTTACGATGTATGTTTTGCAAAGCTCTTTTGATTCCAATACTGTATTAGTCATTTCTGATCCTCCATAATTCAATCGAGTTAACTTTCTTCAATACGATGCTTAGTACAAGCAGGATGGCCGCGATGATGATCGACGGTATCAGGATGTAGTAGTTAAGTATGTTTCTGTTAGGTATGAGACGCATTATGTGTCCCATGTTGTTGTACAGTTTTGTCACCAGGAACAGCGCGATGGTGTTATCGAATATCACCGCGATTATCGCTGATGACACGAGGATAAGAAGTCCTCTTATCAGCTGCCATGCCTTGATGTTTCCGTTCGTAAAGCCCGTGCACTTAAGGAGTGCGATCTCCGGAACTTCATCGAGGATGTTAACGGACATATAAAGTACCGTGACCATGATCATCATGAGAACGATGAAGGGAAGGATGATAGAGAGCAGCATCGCCCACAATGCGTGAAGATCTTTCAGGCAGAATGCGGTGTGCTCATCATGGTCACGGATACTTCCTTTTCCAAACAGGTCGCGCAACTGCTCGATGACCTGAGGATGCTGATCCTCGGGGGCATTGATAACGCAGCCGCAAGGGTAGATCTCACCTCTGGCGCACCCTTCGAAAGCATCTCCCCATGTAAGAGCAAGATATGCTTCCGGACCGTCATACAGACCGACGACAATGAAGTCTTCGGTGACGAGCGATGAAGTCAGACCGTCATCGCTGTATTTGTAGTAATCAACGCTTACGGTGTCGCCGACCTCTATACCAAAGCTTGTTGCGTGGTAAGCGTCAAGGAGAACTTCGTTGCGAAGAACGGGATTAACGCCCTCATACAGTTCACCGTTAGCTTTACTGGGAGCGTTCCACTCGAGATAGACTTCGTATGTGTTTCCCTCATGCGTAAGAGAAGAGGTTCCATATGTCTGATGATAGTTGATCTCGGCAGGGATGCCCGCAGCCTCGATCTCTTCGTTCATTATGTCGTATGCGCCTCTAATACTGCCGCCGCGCTCGATGTATGTCTCCATGACATCATCCGGAAGATCGATCGCGAAGTCGTAGTGAGGCTGCCCCCAGTATTTTGTTATCCAATATTCCTTGTTAGTTGTGTTCTCAAGCTCAAGACAAATGATGATAAGAGTGATACCCATAACGTATGCGAGGATAAGGAATGAGTATCTCTTGATCTTTGTAAGAAGGTCAGTAAGAGCAAGGTAGAACGGGATGTTGATGTTCTTGATCTTGTGAAGGAAAAGTCCCGGAAGTCTGCCGAATCTCTCGCCTCTGTTCTCGCCTGCGATGACATCCATGATGCTGATCTTCTTCATCCTTCTAAGTGCGAGTGTGACGAAGACGATGATCAGAACGAAGATCATAAGTGATGCGATGAGAGCCGTGATTACCATAGGTGTTACTTCCGGCTTAAGAAGATTGAATGCGAGGTACTTTAAGTAAAGTCCTGCGATGTGTATTCCTCCGAAGAAGCCCGCGACCGTACCTAGAAGTGAGAACGCGAGATATTTCGCTGCGAAGAGCCAGTTGAAGGAAGCGGATTCAACGCCGAGTGCCTTAAGCATGCCGAGCTCTTTTTCCTCGTTCTTGATGGCGGTCTTGATGGTGAAGCTTACTGTCATGAAGACCATGATTATGAGGAAGACGGCTACGATGATCATGCAGGCGTTGGTTACGTTAGAGCTGTCGTTCGCACCGTTGAATCCCAGACGGGAATCGGAGGCCACGATAGAGCCGAAGTCTGATTCATTTTCCGTGAATGCAGAGATGAGCAAAGACTGTCCGACGCTGGTGCCTCCCTCGGGCATAGTTGCAAGATATACATCATAGATGACAGGGCTCTCGGATAAGAGTATCTGATAGTCTTCATTGTTAAAGAACAGACGGTAGAAGTTGGAGATGCCGATGTCCTTGGTGAAAGCGGCGATATTGAATTCATAGATGTTTCCCATCTGTGTGACGATGCGAACCTTATCGCCGATTTTAAGTCCCATGGTGCTCTGAACGTCCTGAGGCACCGCGATCGTGCCGTAGGGAAGGTTCAGGAAATTGCCGTCCAAGTCCGTGACGAGGTCGTGCTCCATGGAAGTGTCGAACGCATAGAAATTGCTGTTTACGATCTTGCTGTAGTCGTCGTTATTTAAGTCGGCGAAGAAGACCGCATTGGATCTGAATCTTACAGTCTGTCCGAGCTCGACATCCGTAACGTCTGCGCGACTTTGGAACCACTCGAGAACTTCCTGCTGATTAGCTTCTGTTCCGTCCAGATCTCTTTGTGCGACTATCGCTATATCAGCAGCGTTGATCTTGTTATATGCGGCGGGCTTGCCCAGGTAATTCGCATACAGAACAATCGCACTTGCCACAGTCAGAATCGAAGCAAAACACATAAACAGAAATAGGATTATATTTAATCCTTTCTTATCTGCCAGGTCTTTCTTTAACATCCTCCAAAACATCTCGTGAAGGTACTCCTTTTCATTTTCTGATGGCATCTTATCAACGCAATTATTAAGAAATCTTTAAGTTGGATTTGGGAATATTGACCGGGGGCGGGGGGATGGTAATATATCTTCAGTGTTCCTCGCGAGAACATATGGGATAGTTAGACATTAGGAATAAGGAATAGGAGAAAGACAATGAAGATTTTGGTTGGTGCGGTTGTGCCTGCCGGAATTCAGGCAACATTTTTGGTACCCGCGATCTTGATCGCTGTAGCAGTTATCCTGCTGATCATCATTATCGCAACGAGCTATGTAAAGGCTCCGCCGAACAAGGCTTACATCATTACAGGCCTCAAGAAGAGACCTAAGATCCTGATCGGTAAAGCGGGGCTGAAGCTCCCGTTCCTTGAGAGAAAGGATGAGCTGCTCATCGAGCAGATCTCTATTGATATCAAGACGGGTGACTTCGTTCCTACAGCAGACTTCATCGGTGTTAACATCGACGCTGTCGCGAAGGTTCAGATCAGGACAGATGAAGAGGGCATCAAGCTCGCTATGAAGAACTTCCTCAACATGAGGAGTGAGCAGATCAATGCACAGCTTGTAGACTCTCTGCAGGGTAACATGCGTGAGATCATCGGTACCATTACACTTAAGGAGCTCTGCAATGACAGAAAGTCCTTCGGTGATCAGGTACAGGAGAAGGCTCAGGTAGACATGAACAATCTGGGTATACAGATCATCTCCTGCAACATCCAGCATGTAGAAGATAAGAACGATCTTATTACAGCTCTTGGTCAGGACAACATGGCTACGATCCAGAAGACAGCATCCATTGCTAAGGCAAATGCTGAGAGGGACGTAGCAATCGCTCAGGCAGAGGCTGCCAAGGAAGCCAACGATGCGAAGGTTTCTTCTGAGACAGAGATTGCTATTAAGCAGAATGAACTGTCGATCAAGAGATCCGAGCTTCAGGTAATCCAGGATACGAAGCAGGCTGAGGCAGATGCCGCTTATAAGATTCAGGAGCAGGCTCAGAGAAAGTCTATCGAGGTAGCAAACTCCGAAGCCGACATCGCGAAGCAGGAGAAGGAGATCGAGCTCAAGATGAAGGAGGCTCAGGTCCGCGAGCAGGCTCTCGATGCAGAGATCAAGAAGCAGGCGGATGCAGAGCGCTACCGTCAGCAGCAGATGGCTGAAGTCGAACTCTACAAGAGGCAGAAGGAAGCAGAAGCCCGTAAGTATGAGCTTGCACAGCAGGCTGAGGCCAAGAAGATTCAGGCCGAGGCAGACCTCATCGCGATGCAGAAGGAAGCTGAAGGTATCCGTGCGAAGGGTGAGGCAGAGGCTGATGCCATCCGCGCGAAGGCAGAAGCAGAGGCCATCGGTATCGACAAGAAGGCCGAGGCCATGCAGAAGTACGGTGAGGCAGCCGTCATCGAGATGCTCTGCAAGATGTATCCTCTCGTAGCCGAGGCTATTGCAAAGCCTCTTGCAAACATCGATTCAATCACGATGTATGGCGAGGGCAATACAGCCAAGATGACAGAGGATATCACAAAGTCCTTCAAGCAGACGATCGACGGTATCGGCGACAGCCTCGGAATCGATCTTTCATCCGTAATCGGATCCTTCGCAGGCACAAAGCTTGCAGGTGCTCCGGGACTCGGACTGAAGGCAGAAACAAACAACAATAACGCAGAGGGCTAACAAAAAACAAACTAAAGCACGTACCTCTTGAATAAGGGCCCTCATAAACACACACTGGCGGCAGATCGGAAACGGTCTGCCGCTCTTCTTTTGTATTGACACCTGTAGAACTGTTGTAGTAACCTATTATTGAACGTGTTCAATAATAGGTGTTAATTATGAAGAAAGACGAGAAACTACAGTTAACAAAAGACAAGCTTCTGGATGCGGCTTTCGAACTGATGGAGAAAGCTGAAGACCCGATGGCGGTGACGAGCAGGGAGATAGCGGCGAGAGCTGAGGTAAAGCCTGCTATGATCAACTACTGCTTCGGTTCCCGGGAGAATCTCATTTACAACGCTTTCCAGAAGCAGTACTTGAGTTTCTTGAAGGATAAAGAGGTTGAGAAGGTGGTCAACTCGGATCTGCCTCCGCAAGAGATCCTGAAGAAGCTGCATTACGTTGTGGCGGACTGTCTGGTGAAGAATCACACGTTTACGAAGGCTATAACGGGTTTCGTTCTGTTCAAGCGTGACTTGGGGCAGGAATCTTTCAGTTTTAACTATGTTAAAAAAGCTTACAAAGGCCGTAAAACGGATGCTGAGTGCAAACTTATCGCATATGAGCTCTCGACCATGATGCAGCTCATAATCTACCGTAAAGAAGATATCAAGAAGGACTTTGGCATCGATCTTGATGACTCAGAACAGCTTAGGCATTACATCGATATGAGGGTCGATCTTTTACTTGGCTTATGATCTATCCGCTTAACAGAATCCCAGTAGAAAAAGAAGAGCTTGCGGGCGGCAAGGCGAAGTCCCTGTCATATATGCTGACGCATACGAGGATAAGGATCCCTGAAGGGTATGTGCTGCCCGCGGGAGATAAGTTAGAACCGCAGGACCTTAATAAGCTTGATAGAAACGTGACTTATGCGGTCCGTTCGTCGGCTTTGAATGAGGATGGGCAGAATGCGTCTTTCGCGGGGCAGTACGAGACTGTTACAGACGTGAAGTTCGAGGACATTCCTGAAGCCATAAAGACAGTGCAGGCCTCTGCTCGAAATGAGCGCGTACAGGCCTACGCAGACAGCGCTGAGGGCGTTGCCGTTGTTATTCAGAGGTTCGTAAGCCCCGAGTTCGCGGGTGTCGTGTTCACTTCGGACGTGATTACGGGCAAGGACGAGGAGCTTGTGGGAAACTACGTGCGCGGCGAGGGCGAGCAGCTCGTGTCGGGTGCGGCAAATGCCGAAGAATTCAGGATTAACGCGATAAAGTACGCTTATAACGGCCCTGCGGAGTTTGCGCCATATGCGAAGAAGCTTGGCAAGTACTGCCAGGAGATACGCGGATTGTATGGGATGCCGATGGATATCGAGTGGGCGGTAAGCGGCGGTGTTGTTTACATCCTGCAGGCGCGGCCGATAACAACCCTGAGAAGGCTTGACACCGCGACTTTTGAAGTCAACGGAACGAAGTCGGGATATAAGCTTCTGACGAGGACGAATGTGGGCGAGATCTTTATGAAGCCGGTGTCGCCCATGACTTTCAGCGTTCTTGAGAAGATTAACGATATGCTTGGGCTGCCGAACTGGCTTGATAGCATAAATGGTCAGGCCTACATGAACATCTCCGTGATGTGCTCGATTGCGGTTGCTTTCGGAAAGACGCGCGAGGAGGCATTCGAGGCGATGAAGGAGCTCGCGGGCAACGTTCCCGAGGGCATTGAGGTGCCGATCTCGCCTTTCGATAAGAAGGCTTTCTGGGGCAAGATGAAGGTGCTGTTCTTCCCGAAGGAGAAGTGCAAGCTCACCAAGAAGCAGAAGCGTGAGATGGTGCGCGACCTGCCGGATATCGCGAGGGCGAAGATAGAGCAGATTCGCGCGGTGCAAAGCAACGAAGAGCTTCTGAGGCTTTGGGATAACGAGCTGCTTCCGCAGGTGAAGGATTGTTTTGCATCGATTCTGGGCGTGTGCGGAACGCAGATGGTGCCGCTGTTCGGAACGCGTAAGAAGATAGCGAAAGTCGCGGGTGAGCAGATGGCGGACCGCTTGTGCGGCGGGTGTTTGGGCGTGGTCGAGAGCATGAAGCCGATGCTTCTGATCGACGATATTATCGCCGGCAGGCTTTCTAAAGAGGAATATGTGAAGATCTGCGGTCACAGAAGCCCGTCCGAGATGGAGCTGATGTCGCCGAGGCCATATGAGGATCCTTTGTTCCCGGATAACGTTATCGAGGAAAGAAGGGCGAGCGGTGTTGACATGTATGCGATGCTCGAGGCACAGAATAAGGCGTACGAGGAGGCTTTGGCCGAGTTTAAGGCGAAGTACCCGGGTAAGAGTAAGTGGATAGATAAGCAGGTGAAGGGATTCGCGGGGGCGAATGCTTTTCGCGAGGAGATACGAAGCAAAGGTGTGTATATCTTCTGCGTTTTCAGGGAGTTCCTGCTGCGTGCGGGGGCGCTGAACGGGCTCGGCGATGACGTGTTTATGTTCATGTGGGACGAGCTGTTCGAGAGCCTTCGTGCGGGGAAGATGCCGCTTGAGATGCTTCGCAGGAGGCGCGAGACCTATGAGGGATACCTTAAATACCCGAATTTCCCGAATATCGTGATGGGCAGGTTCGAGCCCGATGAGTGGGTGAAGGACCCTGACAGGCGTGCGGATTACTATGTGCAGGACTTGAAGGCCCGTCCTGCTGCAGACGGCGATATTAAAGGCTTCGCGGGTGCTGCAGGCAAGGTGCGCGGACGCGTGGTTGTGATCGACAGTGTCGATAATATCGGGCTTATTAAGCAGGGTGACATCCTGGTGACGACGGCTACAAATATCGGCTGGACGCCCGCGTTCTCGAAGGTGTCGGCGATCGTGACGGATATCGGTGCGCCGCTGTCTCATGCGGCGATCGTGGCGCGTGAGTTCGGTATTCCCGCTGTTGTAGGGTGCGGAAACGCGACGATGCTGCTTAAGACGGGCGAGACGGTCGAGGTTGACGGCGCCGCGGGTGTTGTAAGGAAGGTGCACATGTGATACAAACAATTAGACCGTTTTACGGAGG
>OCTX012272333.1_pt1 | contig 17978 bp, 14 predicted proteins | sample 1539691 | NCBI WGS metagenome assembly OCTX01 (sample SAMN02144231, study PRJEB22623) | gut metagenome | biome: sheep rumen | host: Ovis aries | place: New Zealand | reverse complement strand
TGGCGCTCACGGCACCGTCCGCCATTCCGAAATCACTCTGAAATACAAGAAATGCCTGCATGATTTTGACCTCCCGCGTTAATTGTATTCTGCTCTAAGTATACAGGATTTCTCTCTCCGTGTCCCTCGAATCCGTCAGCTTTATATTTGATTTGAAGAAGTGGCTGCGAGGCCTAATCATCTGAAGAGTAAACAAAATGAGTATCGGCCGGATCATAGATCCGGCCGATGACTCGTGCAGCTTCAAAAGAACCTACTGACTGCGCTGTTATTCGAAAAGGATTGCCTCTCCGCTATTTGAGGATTCCCATGCTGCCTCCATGACGGACAGTACCCGGCGTACTTCCGGAATCTTGATGGCTGATTCAGCTCTGCCGTTTAATACGTCGTCGACATTTTTGTAGAAATCCGTCCAATCTGATGTAATTGCCGGAAGTTCTTCTGTAACGATACCTCCCGGAGCGACCGGAGCAAACTGGCGGGTCGGACCTGCTTCAGTCTCAACAATCTGGGAAGGAAGTTTCTCAAGCATCTTGCCTGTGCGATAAATATTGCCATCGCACGCAAAATTCTTGACGATCATTGTACCCTTGTCACCTGCTGCCAGCCAGCGCGGCTGATACTCAAGGATGTAAGTAGAAAGCTCGATGTGGACAGTGATTCCGTTGGACATCTTCATGATGATCTTGAAGTAATCGTCCACTTCCTCGTGGAGTACGTTCTTAATATCTGCGTAAATGCTTTTGATTTTTGCATCAGGCATCATGAACAGGATCTGATCAATCAGATGAACACCCCAGTCGTAGATCATACCGCCGCCGTACTTTTTGTACAGGTGCCACTCATGCATGTAACCGTTCGCGGAATGAAGTTTGGATTCGATTGTAAAAATATTGCCGAGAAGTCCTTCGTCGTATGCCTTTTTTACTGTGAGCATATCGCGGTCCCAGCGACGGTTCTGATGTGCTGTGAAGAAGACACCTGCCTCTTTGCACGCAGCTTCCATCTCGTCCAGTTCCTGCACGTTGAGTGCTGCGGGCTTCTCCGTGATAACATTCTTTCCGGCCTTGGCAGCCTTAAGACACATCTCCTTGTGAAGATAATTGGGAACTGTCAGAATGACCGTGTTGATTTCAGGATCTGCCAGAAGCTCATCTGCTGACTTGTATAACTTATAGCCCATCTCAATTGCCTGGTTCTGTTTGAGTTCCTCATTGTCGCAGACGGCAATGATTTCCACGCCCGCTCTCGGGGCATTCTGCGCATGCCATTTGCCCATTCCGCCAAATCCGATGATACCGAGTTTAATCTTCATAATGAACTCCTTTCTGATATTTTCATGCGTACAGCTTAATTCTCTGCTGCCTTTTTGCTGTAAAGCTTCTGGCGGATCTCATTTGCGTCCTGATCGCTCATCTTCCAGAAGATGAATGCTACCGCCGCAGCAACGAAGAAGAGAATAGCCGGAAGAAGGTTGACAGTGAAATTGATGCCCCACTGTGCCTGCGGTGTCTGCTGCGCATTTGCAACATATCCAAATGCTGCCATGACCAGAATTCCACATGAAGAGCCAATTGCGGTCCCAAGTTTCTGTGCCAGACCGTAGGTCGCATATGCAACGCCGTCGGAGCGGACACCGGTCTCGTATTCATGTACGTCAATTGCGTCAGCGATCATTCCGAGCGAGCAGGGGAATGCCACATTGAAGAAGCCGAACAGACCGTTAAAGAACACGATCATCGGTATGTTAGTAAAAGGAATGAGGTAGATAGCTATAAGGGCGATTCCCTGTCCAAGGTAACCGATGATCATGGTGTTTCGCTTGCCGAATTTCTTAATGGCAGTTGGGACCAGCATTGAGCTGATGATGCCCAGGATGGACGGAGAAAGCATGATGACCGGAATCAGGGAGAAGGAGCCGACATCGTACATGATGTAGAAGATGACCACTGCAATTCTTCCCATCTGAGCGCACATTCCGAAGATCATGATAACAAGCATGATCATCAGATACTTGTTGGAAATCAGGTTTCCGAGCACTTCTTTCAGTGAGAACTTATCCGCTGTTTTTGCCGGCATGACATATTCTCTGGACGAGAAGAAGACAGCCAGGAAGCAGGGGATGGAGATTATCGCGTAAACTATTGCCGTCATCAGGTATCCATGTCCGTCCGAGACTTCCGATCCGGGTGCAGAGAAGTGAAGCATAATTACGGAAGTCAGGCCGTTAACAATCAGAATACCGATGTTCATGCCGATGTTGCGGGATGCGTTGATCGAGTTTCTCTGTGATGCGTCTTCTGTCATCACCGGTGCCAGCGCACCGTACGGAATATTGACCAGTGTGTACAGCATGCCGGTCGCAATATATGTGACCGCTGCCCACATAACACCTGCGGAAGACGTCCCTCCGAACGGATGTGTGAAGCACAGGACACTTGCAATTGCAAGAAGCGGTGCGCCGAATGCGATGTACGGACGGAAACGTCCCCATCTTGATTTAGTTCTCTCGGCTATAGCACCCATCATAGGGTCGTTGACCGCATCCCATATACGGGCTGCCATCATGATTGCTGCCGCGGCAGCAGGTGCCAGACCTACAATGTCTGTATAAAAAACGGTCAGATACGATCCGATAAAGGACCATACGAACTGAGAGGCCAGGTCGCCGCAGCTGTAAAGTATTACAGCTGCTTTTGATGCTCTTTTTACTGCGGTGTTATTTTCCATCTCTTTTATCTCCTGTTTATCGAAAGCTCATCAATCTACATAGTTGTGAAGCATTTTCAGATGCCTGGATATCTGTTCAATCGCGCGGCCTGAGTTATACTCTTCATACTCGGATACGATATATCCGTCATAGTCAGAAGCCTGAATAATCTTCATGATGTCGTCATAGGGCATGGAAGCTTCCGTAAGATCCTCATACATGTAATAGAATTTGCCATGCATATGGATACAGTAGGGAAGGATCTCCTTAAGTCCGTGCAGCTCGGCGTCCACGTTCTTCTTGAACTGCTGGAACCCGTATGCGTCGCGGAGGAAATCGAAGACCGGTCTTGCCGCGCCTGCCTTCATGAGCCTCTCCTGAGCTTCTTCCTGAGAAACGCCATCATAGCGGAACTGTTTTGCCATCTCCATATGCTCTATAGAAGCGCCTGCCGCGATAGCGGTATCCCATGTCAGCTTATTCGGTCTCACAGCGAAACAGCCGAAATCCGGAATCAGGCCGAGATATTTGGATCCGCACTCTTTAATTACGTCCAGATAGCCCTGGGTCATAGGTGTGATTGGTGAATCCGGATTATGTATCTCGATACCGACCTTTACGTCATATGCTTCGCAGTAGGGAAGCAGTTTTTTGAAATTCTCGGGACCGATCAGGTACTGCTCACGTAGAATGTGGCAGCCCATTCTGTTTGCGTTCTTAATGTCCTGGACCGCCATTGCGACCATCTCGTCGCCGGTAAGGTTCCTGTCATAGCGAAGTCCTCTGTCGCAGTTAGCGCCATAGCTCACCGGTTCGATGTCATAATAGCTGCAAAGAGCCTTGAAATATCCGAGGAATTTATCGTCTACGATCGGATATGATGGAATCATCTGTGTCGCTACGGTCTCAAATCCTTCTGCTCCCAGCTCTTTGGCAGTTCTGATGCAGTCTTCAAGTGTCATTTCGCCTTTGCAGTACTCGGTCGTAAATGAATAGAGTGTCACTCCAACTTTTGTATTTCCCATAACTTCCTCCTTATCTGATCACGAGGACCTTTTCCCCGCAGCTGTCGATCGGCATGTATCTGTCTTCCGCGATTGCCATGTACGGCGACCGGAAGTACATTGTGAACTCTACCTTATGCTCGCCTTTGGAAAGTCCGCCGGGATAGAATACTTTGATTTCTGCCGGCTCTGTAATGTGCCAGAATTCATTTACCAGACTGTGCAGCTGGGCTACTGAGTATTCCTGACCTCTGAGCGAGAAGAAAATGTTCTCAGTAGGAATCTCTTCCCCGTCAATCGTCACTCCCATCTCATCAATTGTGGAGAGAAAGTGACCTCTGTAGTAGCTGAGCCGCACATCGAATTTGAACCCTGCTTTTTTGCCGTTGATGAATATGTTCTCCAACGAGTCATCACAGATGACATCCACAAAATTGAGTCTTAGCGCAAACATTTTTGCCATTTGTCTTTGTCCTCCTTTTTTTAATCCTTTTCTTGAACAGCGCTTAATGAATCTGAAAACCTCTTCTTCCGCTTGTGGCTTTCTGGTTATATAATAAAAAAAGCGGCCGCCTTCCGCTTTTCGGAAGACGACCGCTTTTTTCACTGTGGATAACGAATATTCATCTCTCATTCGGAAACGTCATCATTTATCCGTCAAATCTTGTCTTTTTTTCATGTGAACATCCATTTCATCTCAATGACGGATATTTCATTGGGTTCCATGGTCAATTTCAGTCTGATCCTGTTATCCTTTACCACTACTCTCTCCAACTGAAGATGCGGCTCACACACCCTCTGGATGTATCGGATATCTTTCTCGGAGAGCGTCTCACTGTACCCCAGCTCTTTCCAGATATTCATAACGCTCCCATTGTGTTCATTGACCTTTAACGTACGGATCTGATATTCTCCGTTCGAAATGTCCGTGAGTTCAATATTCTGCTCAAGATACAGCTCATCCTCACAGTATTTCAGGAGTTTCTCCTTTTCAATGGATTTTTCCGGGGTCTTGTAGTAGTAATAACCGAGCCTTCTTTTATTGTGGGCCGTGATAAAGTAATTATGGCGCCGGTCGGTCGTGACTAGGAAATGACGGCTCGCCGCGACCTTGAACTTTCCGAGCCGGTTCATCATCTTCAGAGCCTGTCCGGCCGGTTTCATAATCCCGTTTCGGCTAAGCAGTCCGTTTCCTCCCTGCAAAAGCAGGTGCGAGTCATAAAACTCTGACCGGCGGTCTGTTCCGCTGAAATACCCCGCCATCTCGACGTACTCTCCTATATCGATCATACTTTTCATTATATAAGCGCCCCTGTAGCATGTGTCATTGATATAGTTTCTGTCCGAGACAGTCTCGTTCCACTCTGTGACATACACCGGGAGATATGCATGTCCGAACTCTCGAAGCATCTGTCTGATCTTTGTGATATCCTTGAGCAGGTAATCTTCATCACCGCTTCTGATTGAATACTGTCTCTCCTTTGGATCCGCCTCATAGGCAAAGCTTATGATAGAAATATAATCCGACATCTTCTTTCTCTCCTGCAGGGCATCGAAGATACCCTGCAGTAAATCCCTGTCAACTGACGGAAGTGTCGGACCTCCGATTCTCAAATTGAAAGTGTATTTTCGAACAGTATCATAGAGCGATGTAAAAAGCTCGGTATATCCTTCAATCGGACCCATCCCTTCAATTTCATATACCCCGAAAGGCAGCTCAAAAATCCACTGTTCTACTTCGTCAATACCATATTTCTGAATGATATGCTTGACGAATGCTTCAACCATACTTGTCCATGCTTCCCGGCTCTTAATCATTTTATCCTGCGATTTTCTGACAAGCACAGTGCCGATCTGCTCATTGATCCGATCCAGTTTCGGCTCAAATACTATAAACGGCTTCATCCCATTCCCGATCAGACTGTCCAAAACCTGATCGAGACGATGAAAGTTGTAGCTGCTGCGCACATCGTTGATATTTAGATTCAGATCTCTGGAAAACGGATCCCAAAATCTGGCATAGAGAAAACGGATCGACTTCCGAAGGATCGATAAGTGTTCCTGTGTATCAAGTTCAAGCAGATCTGCAGCGCTTCCCATATTGACTATCTGATTCCAGATCTGTTTCATAGGTGTGCTGTCGGCGGCAGAGTAGACATAAAGCTGTTCTCTGTCAATCGACCGGACCGGCTTTTCGTCATTATCCAAAAGCCGGTTCACGCGTTCAGTAAGCAGATCTCCTGCAATATCTTTTTTCAGCCTGCCATTTTTATCCCCAACAAATTCTTTGCGAACTTCCGACGGATTTTTACTGTATTTTTCCCTGAAAGTCCGGTTGAAAAAAGAGGAACTGGTAAATCCATTGTCAAATGCGACCTGCGTAATTGACTTGTCGGTGTAAAGCAAATCGCTCATAGCCCGGCGCAGACGAAGTTCCTTGATATACTGGCTGAAAGTCACACCAAAGCTCTGCGTGAAAAACCTTGACAGATATCCCTTTGATATATAAAGCTCATCCGCGACCTGATCCAGGGTTACTGACTCGGCGTAATGGACATTCAGATATCGCTCGATCTGCGCCATCCGGTCTGCATTGGCTGTCTTGCTGTCAGACTTTATACCGGCTGTCTTATCCGACAGGAAAAAGCTGACAATAGTCTCAAGCAGCTTATAATACTGTGAATAGTAGTCAAATACAAGATAGGAATACGCTTCCTCATTATCTGCAACATAAGCCTGATTGAGGATCATCTGACGCAGGACCTGGCGAAGCACGGCATATCGCTCATTGTCCTCGCCGGTACTGTCACATATGACCGATTGCCGCACGCCGTCGCATACTGACTCGAATGTCCTGCCCATAAGCTCAAGAGAAGCAAGTAAAATATCATCGGAACCGTCATACTGATATTCCGTCCCTTTATTTATGACAAGTATATCCTGTTTGTTCATTGTGACCTTGTGCTTTTCATAAGAAAATGTGGCACTGCCGTCCAATACTTCAAAGAGGACTGCCGTCTTGCAATAGTCTTCCCTGTGCCGCACTGCATCAATAGTAACTCTTCTGTTCCTGATTTCGATGATGTTTTCCATGCATAATGCCTCGTGTAGTCATTTAACCCTTATAGATATGCAGCAGCACAACGTCCTCCGGATTCATACTCACCTCGAAGGAGAGTTCATGCGCCTCTGTCACAAACTTTTTACTCATACTTATCTCTGGGATACATCGTTCACGGAGATACCGAATGTCATCTGCTGTCAAATCTTCAGCAAATTGAAAGTTCTCCCACTCATGTAGAACGCTTCCGCTATGAGCTGACAATGTCCTCTTTTTAATGCAGTAATATCCTTTCTCCGGCATGCCCGATAGTTTAAAAGATATCATATGGGAAGGTGCGCCCTGCGGCTGCAGAACAGATAAATCGGGTCCGAAGCCGCTCTCGACCGGATAGTTGCTGCTTTTGAGCGGCATAAAATAGTGACACAGGAGGTAATAGCTGCCGCTTGCCGTCCGGGTCAGGATATAATCCTCTCCCTGTGCCAGAATCATATTTCCGAGACGGCCCAGAAATTCCAGAGAAAAATAAGCCGGTTTTCTTATAAAATCCTTGGTCAAAAGACCGATGCCCCCATGTACAATAGCCGTGGCGTCCATATAGTAACTGATCCAGTCTGTCACGGACATGATGCAGACCATATCCACCTGCTTTCGCATCCGCAGGATCTCGCTTACTACATAAGCAGCCCTGAAACAGCTGTCGTTGAGATAGTCCCGATTTATAATTGTATTGTTCCAGTCTGTCAGGAAAAGCTTTGCGCCTTTCATACCGGTCTCCTTCATCAGGCGGCGCGTATCCTCAAGGAGAGCTTCTATGCCTTTACCGGTTCCTGTCACCGACCGGTCAGATGAAGATTTCCCATCACGCATGACCTCCTCGCTCGTGTAAGGAAAATAGCAGAAGGAGCAAAAATCGGGAATGCAGTGTCTTTCCGCACATCTTCGGAAGAATTTCTTCAGATAGGCACTGCCGTTCCCAAGAATCGCGGAAATTCCCCCGAACATCACACCGGGGATCACTGCTTTTGCAGTTCTGTATGCATACTGCCAGGCCTCGAAGAAATCAAAATTCTCATCTTCATAGCAGCGCTCACCTTCTCCCGAATGCATGCTGTCCCTGGACAATTCCAGATACCAGGTCTTCACTTCCTCTTTTCCGTACTTTCGACATATGTGGAGCAGGACCTCTCTTACGGTCTGCTCCCACACCTCTCTCGACGAAAACTTTGTATACGTCTCCTCATAATAAACATTTTCCCCGTCCGCATACATCGCCATAGAAGGTCTGCGGCCAAAATCCAGAAAAGGCTTCATACGATTCCTCATCAGAAAATCCAGGATCTGATCCAGAATGCTAAAATTACAGCGACCGGCGTCCCTTCCGTCGGACAGCATCAGATTTCTGGAGAAAACGTTCCAGAGTCTCACGTACCGATATTGAAGATGATCTCGCAGGTACAGACAGTGTTCCTGAATATTTGCCTTCGTCAGATCGCTTACCTCCCCAAGATTAATCGCGATATTCCAATTTTTATCCAAAGAACCGGAAAATGAATTATTGAGATCAGCCGTTACAAGCCTTCTGAGAACGCCGTCCTCCGTCTTCGTCCCGTAGGACATGAGCTCTTTACGTATTTCCTCGTCTTCCTTCTCGGCCAGAGCTTCGCTCTCTGCCTTATTCTTTCTGATTCTCTCGCGGTATTGTCCAGGTGCTTCTCCCATCTCTTTCTTAAAAGCCCGGCTGAATGCGGAAGAACCCGAAAACCCCATCTGAACAGCAATCTGTGTAAGGCTGTCGTCTGTATCGCGAAGAAGCACCGAAGCTTCTCTGACTCTCAGCTGCATCACGTAGTCGGCAAAGTATATCCCCATATTCTTTTTAAACACCCGAGATAGCGTTGAAGTGGAGACAAACAACTGTTTTGCAAGATCCGTAAGGCTCACACGTTCATGAAAATGCCGGAAAATGTACTGCATGATTTCCGGCATATAAGCGTCTTCTTCAGATCCGGGCAATCCTCTGTCCGCAGCATCACTCATGTTATTCTGTATATCTATTGTTCGTGCACGATAGGCGCTTTCACCGGCATCTCTCCCGGTGATCTGATAATGCTCAACGAGAAGATCAAGAATTCGGAAAAGGCAGCCCATGATCAGGCTGTCTGTCTGCTTTTCTCCCTGCGCATAGACCGCTGTCAGATTCTCCAAAAGCTCCAGAAGTTCCTTGTTATGCCTCGAATACTCCACAGCCGTATTACAGTAAAAAAAGGCATATCGTCCCTTAAGCATATCTGTAAGGAGTGCTGCGGACCAATAACACTTTCCCACCAGAGCCTCATTGTAGGAACGAAGTGTATAGAGGACGCCAACATTGATGACAATCGCCTCCCCCTTACTCAGTTTATTTTTCCTGCCGCCATAATCAATCTCCACACTTCCCTTTAACACTGTAAGCAATACTGCTGCCGGCTCAAAGTATTCCTTCTCACGCTCAGCTCTCTCCACCCAAAAGCCCATTTCCGCTGATATGTTCATAATGCTTATACTCCTCTTCGCATTGATTCGTTCACTCTGTATTCAAGGCCCGCCTAAAATTCAAGTCTCGATATACTCAGACTTCCTATTGACCGTACTGTCCTTATATCATTATTTAACGTATTGAATCCGCTTATTCTTATATTATTGTAACCAACTTTGGTATTTCGTTAAATAGGATACTTATCGCGAGCGAAACCTGAATTAGTTCGATCTGCAGATTTTCTCCTGGGACGAGTATCGGCCGGATCATAGATCCGGCCGACAACTCATGTTTAGTAGATGGTATAGCTATTAATCAATCCGGCTTATATTCGTCGTAATGATTTGCAATTATCCGTTCTTTTCAATCAGATTTCATAATCGCTGCTTCTTCCTGTACTAATAGTACTCGGTTTCGATTTTTCGTTCTTTCCGCATCGTTTAGTTTACAGAGCATTTATTGCATGATTTCTCTGAACATAGAAAGGGTGTGCAACAAACGCCGACATTTGTTGCACACCCTTTATTTCAATCATTACATATCAAAAGCTTCGTTCTATCAGAAATCCTCCCAGCGCCATTCGTCCCGCCAGTGAAACTGTTATACATCGTAATCACTCCTGACGCCTTCCTCCTATTCTTTTATCGAGGTATGTTTTCCAGCACTTACAATCTCCTGCCTGCCGTCGGGATAATTGATTTCTGCCGTGCAGTTGGCCGGGATGGTAACAGTATATTTCACCCCTTCTTCGTTTTTCTCCCAGCGGCTCTTTACCTCCCCATAAAGACTGTGGTAAGAAGCTTCCGCGTAGGTCAGCGTGCCGCCCGGAACGGGAGCAACCACGAAATGGTTCTCGCCGGCCATGCGGATCCCCGCACAGGTATCGAACAGCCACTGGCAGACTGCGCCGGGCGAGTAATGGTTAAGACTTCCCACATCGCCTCGGCCTGAATACCCCTCCCAGGTCTTCCACACCGTAGTCGCGCCCTGAGTGACTTCATAGAGCCAACCGGGTTTTTCAAGGTTGAGGAGCATCTTGTAGGCTGCATGGGAGCCTCCGGCTTCAGTAAGCTCGCCCAGCAGGAAAGGAGTAGATAGAAAGCCCGTCTCAACCCGGCAGTTAAAAGCTTCCACAGCTTTAATCAGTCTCGCCTGAGCTTTCTTCTTTTCTGCGCTGTCCAGCAGTCCCAGGGCAAGAGGACGCACCAGCTTGCTGAGATTAAGTGCGGGAAGGCAAGAAAATCATATCAAACAATGAAAGCGCTTTCTATTTTCACCTAGTCCACGACTAATTCTTGATTCACCAAAAGAATCAGAGTTGAATCAAATGTGCATAATTTCCAAATTATCCACGCCTGAACTGTGCAAAAAGTAGAATGAAAGCGCTTTCACCATTTGTATATTGACACTCTGGCGCCAGAAAACTATAATACAAACAAATGAAAGCGCTTTCATAATAAGATACTTGCAGTAACGTTTAGCAGTTAAAATGCCTATGAACCAGGAGGTTAAAATTATGAAAAAGAGATGGATGAGTTTAGCATCTGCAGCACTGGCAGCAGCAATGATTTTTACAGGGTGCGGAAGCAGTGCCCCTGCACAGAACACAGCAGAAGCATCATCAAAAGCCGAAAAAGAAGTAGCTACACCTGCGGAGGGAAGCTGGAAACCCACCGGCAGCGTTACAATTTACTGTTTCTCAGCGGCAGGCGGGGCAACAGATTATGCTGATCGTGCTATGGCACAGGCCCTCGGTGATTACTGGGGCACAAGCGTTCAGGTCGTGAACCAGCCTGGCGGTTCAGGCGGTGTGGCAGCAGGAACAGTATGGAATAACGCCCATGATGGCACATCTGTTCTTGGTTTTGCAGAGCCCATCTTTTGTCAGAGGGCTATGGGTGTATTCAGCGAGGCTCCTTCTGCTTGGGATCTGATGCCGATTCTGAATACTTCCGCAGTTCTGAGTGTTCCGGAGAATTCTCCATATCAAACGATTGAAGATCTGATTGCTGCAAGTAAAGATCGCAGTATCAACATGGCATCGGGTACCGGCGGAAGCGTCTGGAGTTTGAAAGCATCTATTTTCGCAGAGGCTGCAGGTATTACTTTCAACCGTTTGAACTATGAAGGCAGTGTCCCGAGTCAGACTGCAGCTCTTTCCGGTGAAGTTGAGTATGTTGTTACAGGTCTTGCTGAGCAGATGGAGTATATTAAATCCGGCAAGCTTCGCCCTCTTGCGATGATTGAGGACACACCTGCCGAGGTGGAAGGTTTCGGAACTATTCCGGCTGTGACGGATGCCGTACCATCATTTGCGGATTACATTCAGCCGATGCAGTGCATTGGTCTTGCCATTCCGAATGACTGCCCGGAAGAAGTTCGCGCAGCGTACAGAGAAGCATATGAAGCAGCGATGGCCAGCGACACCATGAAGAAGGCTATAGAGGACGGAAATTTCAATAATATCCAGATGAGTCCGGATGAGGCTCAGGAATTAGCCTCTGATCTGGAAAAAGTATTCTCATGGCAGTTGTTCGATGCAGAGGTCGCTCCGGAAGATCCTTCTCAGTTCGGTATCGAGCGCCCGTAATACGGAAAGGAGGAGGTGACCCGACATGACACCGAAGAACGACAAAAAAATCAATTTCTGGGGAAGTCTTGCTCTGGTTGTGTTTTCGATTGCTTTTCTGATAGCGTCCTTTCGGATTCAGAATGTCTCTACAGCAAAGTGGTATGATTCGCCAAGCTTGTTCCCAATTGTGATAGGGTCCTGCCTCCTCCTGTTCTGCCTCATCTATATGTGGCAGAACAGGGATGGTTGGGCAATTACCGGGGAAGATATATCAGCGGTCAAGGAATACCTGAAGAGCGTTCAATTTCTTCGTCTGATGGTTTCCATTGTCCTTCTCGCTCTTTATGTCTTTGTATTCCTCGGGTTGAAGGTGGGAACATTCCAGCTTCCTTATGAAGCAGCCACATTCCTTTATTTGTTCCTGACCATGTGCTGTTTTCGTCCTAAAGGCTATGCCATCTGGAAAATTCTTCTGGTTTCTGCTGTTTTCAGCATAGCCATAGGATACGGTTTCAGTCATTTCGCAAAAATTCCATTACCTTGACGGAGGTATGTTATGCAGTCTTTTATTCAGATGCTGCAGTCGCTAATCGGCCTGGCGACGCCACTTAATCTGTTATTACTTCTTGTTTCTACTTGCGGGGGAATCCTGATCGGTGCGCTTCCTGGATTATCTGCTACGATGGGAATTGCTCTGCTAGCAGGCCTGACTTACACAATGAACCAGGATATGGCCCTGATCGTCCTGCTGGGAATCTACGTCGGCGGTATTTATGGAGGTTCCCTCTCTGCTACTCTGATCGGCATTCCTGGTACCGGAAGCGCGGCAGCCACTACTCTGGACGGTTATCCTTTGGCTAAAAAAGGGCTGGGAAGGGAAGCACTGTCTACGGTAACGATTGCATCTTTTATTGGAACCCTGATTGGTATGGTGTTCCTGGCATTTCTTACACCTGCACTGCAGGACCTTTCGCTGATGTTTGCGAGCCATGAGTATGCGCTCCTTGCTGTCTTCGGTGTCACCATCTGCGGTACACTGACCACAGAAGGCAGTCCGCTGAAAGGCTGGATCGCCGGATTCTTTGGACTGGCTCTGTCCTGTGTAGGATATGAACAGTTATTCAGTATACCTCGCTTTACATTCAATAATGTAGCACTCTATTCCGGAATTGCGTTCGTGCCCGCAATGATTGGTCTCTTCGGACTCCCTAACATTTTTGACAATCTGTCTCGCAATACTTCGGCAGATTCCGTAGATGTGAGTTCAGAAAAGAAGATGAAAATCAGTGTTTTGGGAATGGTACGGAATAATTTTGCCGGAATTGTTCGATCAGGCATTATAGGAACCGCTATTGGTGCCATCCCCGGTGTCGGTGAAGATGTTGCAGCCTGGCTGTCCTATGACACAGCTAAAAGAAGTTCGAAGCATCCCGAAGAATTCGGAAAGGGATCTTTTGAAGGTATTATCGCCAGCGAGACTGCAAATAATGCTGCTATCGGCGGAGCCCTCATCCCCATGCTGAGTCTTGCTATTCCGGGTTCTCCGCCATCTGCGGTTCTTCTCGGAGCTCTGCAGCTACATGGAATTCGTCCGGGTCCAATGCTCACATTTGATCAGCCTGAATTCATTCCTTATATGGCGGCACTACTGCTTCTTGCAAGTTTTATGATGAGATTCTCCGGTTGGGGAATTTGTCAGATTGCCCCAAAAATTCTCCGGGTTCCCTTCTTTATCCTGATGCCGGTAGTAGGTGTTCTGTCTATAATCGGCGCCTATGCACTCAATGTGAATATGTTCGACCTGACGATCATGTTTGTATTTGGCATTATCGGATATATCTTTATGAAACTGAAAATTCCGGCAGCACCTATTGTTCTGGGATTGATCCTGGGTAATATGGCGGACGCCAATTTCCGCAGGGCTCTGCAGGCATCTCATGGAAGTTTTGGTCCTTTTGTGACGAGACCGCTGTCTATTATTGTTCTTCTGCTGATTTTCTTTACGATTTTCAGTCAAACCCCTATTTATGCCGGGTTGAAGAAGAGATTTATCAGGAAGAAGTAACTGCTTGATTTCCCCTCTTCCTGACGGTATCATAAAAAAAACGTCATAATCTGGAGACGAAAGAATGAATATATATGATATCGCCAAGGAAGCGGGAGTTTCTATTACAACCGTTTCAAGGGTTTTAAACAACAAGGCAAATGTAAGCGAGAAGACTCGCCGGAAAATCCAGGAGATATTGGAGAGGCACAGCTATCAGCCCAGTGCCATTGCGCGCGGGCTTGTTGCCGGAACGATGAAGACTGTGGCTATCCTGATGGTAGATGTTCGGACTCCACACTATGCTACGACCGCGTTTATAATGGAGCAGAAACTGTCAAAGCTAGGGTATATGGTTCTTCTGTGTAATACAGGGGAGCGTGTGGAGGACTGGAAGCGCTATCTGCAAGTGCTTTTCGAGAGAAAGGTAGACGGAATCATTCTGGTAGGTTCTATCTATAAGCAGCTGGAACATGATGAGGCGTTGGACCTGATCCGTGGAATTCCGATTGTCATGTCCAATGGAAAGATCGAGCGGGAAAATATCTATTCGGTCATGGTGGACGAAGGCAGAGGTATAGAGCTGGCAACAGAGCATCTATATCGTACCGGCCGTCGGAAAATCGCCTACGTGAAGGATAAGCAGACTGAATCGGCAGAGAGGAAGAAAAACGGCTATCTGAGAAAAATGGCAGAGTTAGGATTTTCTGAAGAAGAGCGAGCGGTCTTCGAAATTGATTATACTGCGGAAGCAGGGGCACAGCTTGCAATACAACTTCGAGATAAGGGGTACGATGCTGTAGTCTTCGGAGAGGATCTGACTGCTGTTGGGGCGGTGAATGGATTGTTGGATGCCGGAATTTCGGTTCCGGAGGAAATGGCTGTGACAGGGTGCAACAATTCTGAGTATGCGACACTTTGTCGACCCGGTCTTACATCCATCAATAATAAGGCGGAAGTCCTGAGCGAGCTGAGCGTTCAGCTGCTGGTAGACATTCTCACCGAGAAGAGAGAGATAGCTGAACTTGTGGTGATTCCGGAGCTTGTTGTTAGAGGAACCTCTTGATTCAGAAAGAGGTATCATGTCTGAAGTTATTTTGTTTGGCGAACCGATGGTAATGTTCACCGCGGTATCAGCCGGACCTCTGGATGAGGTCAGCAACTTTACCAGACTCCTGGCCGGAGCTGAGGTGAACGTGGCAATAGGGCTGCGGCGTCTGGGGCATACTGTTTCCTATGTGACAAAGTTAGGAAAGGATCCTTTTGGCAGATATATCCGCAGAAAATTGGAGGAAGAGCAGCTGGAGACCTGCATACTGGAAGAATCTGACTATTGGACAGGATTCCAGCTGAAAAGCAAGGTGCTCTCCGGAGATCCGGAGGTGTATTATTTCAGAAAAAACAGTGCTGCCTCTCATATTACGTCAAGGGATATGGACAAGGTCGATCTGAGCGGAGCAAGGCTGCTCCACCTGACGGGAATCCCTGCAGCCCTTTCCAAAGACTGCCGCGAAGCTTCTTTCCGCCTGTTGGAACGCGCAAAAGAAGCGGGACTTATGGTGAGCTTTGACCCAAATATCAGACCTTCCCTCTGGGAGGATCCTTACACAATGAAAGAAACAATCAATGCGCTTGCGGCGCAGGCGGATATCGTGCTGCCGGGAATCGGAGAGGGAGAAATCCTAATGGGAAGCAGGGATCCCGAGGAGATTGCAGCGTATTACAGACATCTGGGTGCAAAGATGGTATTTGTCAAAGCCGGTCCTGAGAAGACATTCGTATCTGCGGAAGAAGAGACAGGATACTACCCGGGCTTTAAAGTTGAGCGTGTGGTGGACACAGTAGGTGCAGGTGACGGATTTGCTGTCGGAATTCTAAGTGCCTGTCTGGAGAAAAAAACTGTATCGGAAATGGTGGAGCGCGGTAATGCCATCGGTGCCATGCAGGTAATGGTGGAAAGTGATAACGAGGGTCTTCCGGGGCCGAAAGAGCTTGCCTGCTTTATAGCAGCAAATCGCAGTGCCTCTTCAGGGAGATCCATATAAAAGTCGAGACAGAAACGGAGATTAAACATGAAAAATAATAAATTGAGAACACTGCTTAACCAAGACTATCCTACAATTTCCACCAGGTTATGGAGTACAGATCCTTTTTTCTATGAAGCCTGTGGTCAGAGCGGGAACTTTGATTACGTGGAATTTGTAGCCGAGTATGCACCATACGACTTTAAAGATCTCCCCAATATTATCAGGGCTTGTGAACTGAACGATATGGGATCTATGATCAAGTTGGATTTTCAGAACCGTGGTTACGTGGCACAAAAGGCTATACAGGCAGGATTCCAGAGCATTATGTTCGTGGACCATGTGAATGAGGAACAGGTACGTGAGAGTGTGAGCCTGGTCAAACCAAAACTTCCGGGAACAGAAGGTGTCTTTGGCTATCCCAACGGTCGCTACATCGGAGGACAGTCCCATATCCCGGCATTAGACCATGCAGAGCGCCTGAAGGATATTGTACTCTGCTTTATGATCGAGAAAAAGGAAGCGGTAGAAAGAATCGAAGAAATATGCTCCGTACCGGGAGTGGACATGATTCAGTTCGGTCCCAATGACTATTGTCTGAGCAACGGATGGAACAGAACTGAGCATATGGCAGAGGCAAAGGAGGCCGAAAAGCGCTGTATTGATGCTGCTCTTCGGCATGGTATAAGACCCCGCTGTGAGATAGGATCTCCGGAGGACGCTGCATATTATAAGGCGTTGGGGGTAAAAGATTTTTCTCTTGGTGACCAGCTGAAAACGCTGAAAAACTTCTGGAATACAGAAGGAGAAATGATGCGTAAAATTGCGGAGGATAAATTATGAAGATAGTGGTGCTTGACGGTTATACCGAAAATCCCGGAGATCTCAGTTGGGAAGGTCTTAAGAAGCTTGGTGAAGTGGTGGTCTACGACAGGACAAGTTATGTGGAGTCCTCGCTGATCGCAGAGCGCATCGGTGATGCTGAAGCGGTGATTGTAAACAAGACGCCTATCAGCATGGAGACCATGGACATGTGCCCGAACCTGAAGGTAATTGCCGTGCTGGCTACCGGCTACAATGTGGTGGATTACAATTACGCGAAGGAGAAAGGTATTATTGTTCAGAATGTGCCTACTTATGGCACTCAGATCGTAAGCCAGTACGCAGTTGGACTGTTGCTGGAAATATGCTCGCACTTCGGACATCACGACATTACAGTTAAGGAAGGAAAGTGGGAGAACAATGCCGACTGGTGTTATTGGGATTACCCCATGATCGAATTGTACTCCAAGACTGCCGGTATTATCGGACTTGGACGGATTGGTCAATCCACAGCGAAGATTCTTGGGGCATTAAATATGAAGGTCATTGCTTATGACGCATTCCAGTCCGACGCAGGAAGACAGGTAGCAGAGTATGTCCCGCTGGATACTCTCTTTGAAATGTCCGACGTTATTTTCCTGCACTGCCCTCTCTTCCCAGAGACCGAGGGAATTATCAATAAGGAAAACATTGCGAAGATGAAGGATGGTGTGATTATTATCAATAATAGTCGAGGCCAGCTGGTAGTAGAACAGGATCTGGCAGATGCGCTTAATTCAGGGAAAGTTTACGCTGCCGGTCTTGATGTGGTCTCTACAGAGCCGATCAGGGCAGACAACCCGTTAAAAACGGCGAAGAATACAATCATCACGCCCCATATTTCCTGGGCTGCCAGGGAAGCCCGGCAGAGGATCATGGACATTACGGTGGATAACCTCATGAGTTATATAAACGGAGTTCCGGAGAATGTGGTGAATAAGTAAAATAGTTCGAAGACCTCTGAGCCATTTTAGTTCAGAGGTCTTTTTTCATTACAGTCGTTGTCCTATTACCAGGCAGTAAGCTCCAGATAAAGATCCTTGTACTGTTTCGCCGAGTTATCCCAGGAAACATTCTTGGCCATGTCGCGATGGACCATCTCGTCCCAGTTGTAGCGGTTCTCAAAGTACAATGTCTTTGCCCTGTTAATCGCATCGTAGAGAAGCCCGGTCTCATATCGGTCA
>OCTX012261458.1_pt1 | contig 17979 bp, 13 predicted proteins | sample 1539691 | NCBI WGS metagenome assembly OCTX01 (sample SAMN02144231, study PRJEB22623) | gut metagenome | biome: sheep rumen | host: Ovis aries | place: New Zealand | reverse complement strand
ATTGCGTAAAAAACTATATGATACTGTATGGGGTAACTCCTATACAGAATTTCTTTTTTGTACTTTTGTGCCACTGCAAAAAAACAGGAAATAAATATCGGAATTAAAATAATTTAATAACCTATAAATATGGAAAACGCAAAGAAAGAAACAGAGAATAAAGTATGGAATCAGATCGCGCTGGAAGTAGATTGGAGTGCTGATTTCCATTCAGAATGCCACCGCATTTTGTTTGACCGTCCGACGGAGGAAAATCCTAATCCGGAGTTCCCCGTAAAGGCAGGCGAAGAGTTGTCAATTGCGAGACTGCCGATGAGCGGAGAGTGGGGCGAACTCTACGCCCCCATCGTGGTGAAGGCTTTCGATGAGCACTCGCTGACCTTTCAGCATGGCATTATGGAAGATACCATAGACACAGAGCACTGGTACTACCACTTCGGTGAGCGTGGTATGAACTACACCAAGTTCTATTTGACACTCAAACTGGTTTTAGACCAAGACTGACAATATGAAAAAAACAATCACCTTTAAGAATGGAGACGTTTATGAGGGAGAAGTAGATGCTGACAGCCTGCCGCATGGCAAGGGTCGTATGGACTACAACCTCAACGGCTACTATGGCGAATACAGGGGACGGTGGAAACATGGCAAGCGTTGTGGAAAGGGACATTACTACCAGTTCAGCAAGGGAGGCGGAGCATCCCATAGATACGACTACAGAGGCGAATGGCTCGACGACAAAGAGCACGGACAGGGTGTCAGCACGACAAGTGACGAGAGGGGTGTGCATCTGGCTTCTGTCTCTGAAACATATACTGGCGGCTTCCGCGAAGGTAAGCGTCACGGACATGGTGTTGTGGTGAAAGACAGCTTCGACGGCTATTTCGTAAACGGTCAGGATCGTTTCGAGGGAGAGTTTGAGGATGACAATACTGTTGGAAACGGTGTGTGGGAATATGCCAACGGCGACCGCTTCGAGGGCGGATTTAAAGCAAACTGCTCGAAGCACGGACATGGTGTCTATACCTTCAAGAACGGACTCAGATATGAGGGTGACTGGGAAGACGACAGGTTCATTCCTGAAAGCTATGTGCCAGACCCCTCGATGAAGAATCCAATGCTGATTGTCACCGAGAAACACAGTGGATTCGACTATAATAAAAGCGGATGTTTCCTGCTATTTGCAGAGGAGGGTATGATGCTTTATGAAGAGGCTGCCACACTGTGGCGCGACTATAAATTCGATATGACCGACGCTGGCATCGGGATTTTGGCTGTGACTGCCGACAGTGTCACTTTCGAGGTGAAGGGAACTTTCACCAAAGACGGCAATCCCGTCGAGGCTACTATACGCCGTGGCGAAACCCAGAAATACGAAGACGTGCGGCGTGCTACTGCCACCATCTACGACGAGGATTACGACTATACCATCGAGGACCTGCTGGAAGTCGTTTGTATGTAAACCCAACTAAATACCGCTATGACAAACAAAGAGAGAATAAAACGTCTGATAGAGAACGTGGAGCATATGCGCGAGAATTCAGAGGAGATGGGGATGTGGAAGAACATTCCGCTTGCTCAGGAGTCTGTGCAGTTGGTAAAGGACATCGACGACCCTGAGGAGACACCGATGGGTAAGGCACTGGCATGTGAGGCCATCATCGCGCAACTGCCTGAATACGATGTGCCGCGACTGGTGCTGAGCATCCTGAACTACAAACTGCAATTGGTTAAGGCTTCTGAGGAACACGACCCCGAACGCTATCCCACAGAGGAAGAGGTAGCCTCGGATATTAAGCGTCTGTCGGATTATATCGACACAGAACATCTTAGTGCCGATGCTTTCCGTGAGAAATATGACCGCCACTTGAAGGCAGACCCTATAGAACGAACACCGGAATGGGAAGTGAACTACTATGAGGCAGAGAAAGAGGCAGACCGAAGACTCAAAGACATACCACGAGGCATGGGCTTCTGCCACGCCCATTGGCCGACACTGCGAGCCGTGCTTGCCGAGCGCGGTATAGTGTGGCATTCACCCGCAGAACTGAACCCTCGCGTGATGTTCGATTAACTAATGAATTAAACAAATATGGAAGCAACAATCATTATCAGTCGTTATGAAGAACACAGTGACCGCGGTGCCATTGTAAATAGAAGTCTGAAAGAAACGGTTGAAGTTGATTTGAATACAATCGAAGTCGGCAAACCTTTGCCTGGACTTCCCGACAGCATCGTGCGACAATACGATATAACACTCCTCGAACTGGAATACTCCGGCAAGACCTTCCGCCTCACGCCAGGTAAGGAGCAGACGGTAGGATACAGCGGCTTGGGCGGACAGATGGGTGTCTGCCAGGACATGGTCACAAATGTCAAGTATGCCATCGAAAAACCACTCTTCATACAGTCGGGGGACAAGAGTATCGAGTCGAGAGTCAAAAGCCGGGAATTGAACGACCCCATCGGTGAGGGTGAGGTGTGGCTTCCCAATGGTGACTACTTCAAGGGTTGCTTCCACCTGTTCACAGCCAGCAGCAAAAATTCCGCCTACACAGCCGAAGGACGCTATACCTTTGCCAATGGCGACTACATTGAGCATGCTTGGATAGAAACCGACAGCAAATTTGATAGTTTTCTGCTCACAGGGCTCTACCGCATCTGCACTTCCACCGGTTTCAACTACTGCATTGCCATGTTCTCTGGCGGCATACGTTGCGGTGTGGTGTTGGATATGCCTGATAGGTATTGCAATCTCTACATTGCCCAACACTGGCATGATGGTAAGGTGCAGTTAGACTTTCCAAATGAGGTCATCGAACACGACATTGACGAATCGGAAGGTGATGACTGTATGCGCCTCACCATCGTGCTGCATGACAGCTATGGTGACTACATCGTCAGTCAACATGGCGGCAGCCGACTCAAGGATGATAACGGCAACCTCATCTATATACCCTCAGTCAGTTCCTGCATGAAATACCCCAACGGGGATGTAAAGAATTTATTACTGCATAATGATAAAGATTGAGACACATACTGCAGACAGTCCGCTGACCGGTCAGAGCAAATGGTGGGGAGAACCCGATATGCCTGAAACACTTGACTGGCCCAGCGTGCAGGTAACCGATGAAGGTGGTGAGCGGTTTGATGACCCTCTGACCTTCATCTGTCAGATTCGTTGTGAGGAGATTTGCCCGATGGATTCGGACAATTTACTACCACATGAGGGTATGCTCTACTTCTTTGCAGCCCTCGACTATTTCTTAGGCGACATTGAAACTCCTGCCTATCCGGGTATGGGTGAATGGCAACAGGATTATTTCCGTGTGTTGTACTCACCGACATGTGACGACCTGCATACTCATCATGTCAGTTATCCCGACGGCACTCCGGCAACGATGCCTGCCGAGACTGTAGTCTTTTCAAAGGGCAATGCATATGACGACGGATTGAAGTTGTTGGGGAAACCCTACATCGACGAGGTGGCACAGAATATGCCCGACATGCTGTCGCTGTTGCAGATAGATGGTAACGACCGGTGGAATCTGATATTTCACGATTGTGGCACCCTGAATTTCCTCATCAGTCCCGACGACCTCAGAAATCGCCGATGGAACTGCACAAAATGCTATCTGTTTTCTTTTTGAATCTAACCAATATTATAATAACTTTTAAAAATTACTACTATGAGAGGACCATCAACATTTGAAGACCTTGTTGCCGTTATAAAATTATGTTACGGAACAGCAAAAATGGATGGACAATTCACAAAGGATGAATTTGATACCATTATCACAGGTTTGAAGGCACAATACGATTTTGAGGGCAGAGCCGATCTGCTCAATGAATATCTTGATGATGCCGAAAAAATGTCGTACGAAGAGGCTTTAGAACGTATCAGCAGATTTGACGCGGACGAGAAGCAGTTCACTTCCGACATGCTCTTCTGTGTCATTGCTGCCGACGGTAAACTCAGCCCTGACGAAGAGGAATTCTATCGACAGATGCTCACAGAATACGATTTGCCAATGTTTACAGGAGCAGACAAGGTTGACACTAATAACGAAAAAGAGGTAGAGCACGAAGAAGAGGTGGATGAGCACGATGCTATTATCCCTGCCTATATTATTGTGAACTTCTTTGGTATAGCGTCGGTTCAACAGAGCGAGAATGAAGATTGGAGAAGTCTGGAGGAAGACCTCATATCATGGTTGGGCTGCGACGGCGGTGTACAGGTAGTACGCTTCACACCACGTCTGAACGCTATCTCGGAGGAACTGCATCTGAGAGGTTGTCATCTGGTGTTCCTGATGGCTCGCAGAGGTTATGGAGACAGAACTGTAGGTGATAATGCGCCGGCAACCATCCTATACGGAAGTGGAGAAATGCTCTACGGTAACATTGCGTTTGCACTCGAAACCGATAGGGACTACAAGGTAGATGGATTTCGTAGCCGTAAACTGTTGAACGAAGCATTCGCTGTTATTAACGAGGCTATTGGCGGACTCATGCGAACAGAGGATTAAACCCATAACTCCATCATAAACTCCCAATAACTACTCTAAATAAATACCTATGTCTAATACAAATGTAAGAATACGCGAACAGGAGGCAGCGAAAGTTGCCACTGCTCCCAAACCACAAGAGAAGACGGCTTCCGTAGCTCAGACTCAGGAGAAGCCTGCTACTGGCGTTTGTCCCAAGTGTGGTGCAGCTGTAGAAGCCGATATGGAATTGTGTCCCCAATGCGGATGGAAACTGGTGGATTACTGCACCTTCTGCGGAGCACCGATGAGTCCTGAGGATGTGGACTGTCCTGAATGTGGTATGCCAGCCGACGGAGTGGTGTGTCCTACCTGTGGTACACGAAACTTCCGCTCCTTCTGTTTGAAATGTGGTAAACCGCTGTCGCGAGCTGCAAGAGCGGCTGTGGAGAAAGCAAAAAACGATGAGAACGTGCTGGCTGTGGTTCAGGCTATAGTAAAGATAGCCGAATTGGAGGCTGAACTGGAAGCAGCAGACGAAGAGGAGGTAGATGAGGAGACTGCTCAGGAACTTAGCGATATAGAGCGTCGCTACCTGGAACTCATGTCGAAGATTGGTTTTACTCCTGCTGAAAAACCGAAGGCTGCAAAACCCAAGACGGTGAACCGCAGTCGTGAGGAAATAATTACCGAATACAAGAAAAAACTGGAAGATGTAAACGACTATTTGGAAAAGATGTTGCCTCCTGCAGGAAGCACTCCGCAGGAACAGCGAAACTACTATACAGCCCGTAAGGTAGCCGTGATGGAAATCATAGAGGAAAAATGGTATGGTATAAATCCGGAACCCTGCATGGCATGGGAATGTGAAAGATGTAAAGTGTTGCACAAGAATCCCAATGAATGTCTTTATCAGGAATTTGGCGGTAAGTGGACCGATGCCAATCTGTGGCAAGTGGTCGATGCCAATACCGAGGGTGCTGTATTGAATATAACAAGAGCTGAAAGAAGAGTCTATAAAAGATAATAAGTATGGAGAATCCGGATGATATAAAACAACCAGAGGTTGAGAAGACCGCCACGGCTTTTGGCAACCCTGCTATGCCTGAGGTTGAGAAGACCGCGACTGCCCCTCGCAACCCAGCTATGCCTGAGGTGGAGAAGACTGCTACGGCTCCCCGCAACCCTGCTAGCCCTGTGGAAAAGACTGCTTCTGCTTTTAATGCTGTGCCGGCAGGTAATCCTCTTCCCGCCAGTGGTTATAAAGAGGGCGACACTATTACCGTTGGCGGCAAAAACTATATTGTAGAAAAAGAGTTAGGTCGCGGAGGAGAAGGCACCATATACATAGTGAAGAAAGGCAGACGGCGCTATGCTCTGAAGAAATATAACCCGACTTCCAAAGTGAATATGGCTGTGATGCCTGCACTGCAGAAACTGAACGACAAACATGTTCTGGTGGAAATAGTGGATTATGCCGAAGACTTCGAGCTGTTGGAGTATGTGCCGGGAGGTAGTGCAGCAGCAGCCGGGATAAAAGGAAATAAAGAGGCTATAACAGGTATAATGCTGAAAACGGCGTTTGCCCTCGATGAAATGCACAAGGCGGGTATCATACATAAGGACATAAAACCTGCCAATATACTCATAAAAGACAGAGATACATGGAATAGCGTAGTGTGCGACTTCGGTATCGCCGACGTGTTGGGACCGAAGGGGTCGGTAAGTACTCCACAAACCCGTACTCCTACCTATGCAGCACCTGAAGTGTATGACCCGCAAAATACCAGTACTTTGGGAGCGGTGACCTATTGCGAACTGACCCCTAAAGCCGACTTCTACTCTCTGGGTATGACGGTTCTTTCGCTATGGATGGGCGAGGCGAAGTTCCGCCAGAAGGAACATGAACTGTCGATGGACAAGAAAAAGGGCAGAATAGAGATTCCCGAGGATATGCCCGACCCTCTGAACAAGATATGCAGGGGGCTGCTTATAAAGGATCCCGGTAAACGTTGGGACCTCGATGAGATAGTTCGCACCATAGAGGGCGAGGATGTGGAGGTAGAGGAAGATTGGCGATTGGCAGATCTCAACATAACCTTCAGCGCGACTAAACACCTTTATGCCAATACTCCCAAGGAATTGGCAGACTGTATGTGCGAAGACCCGGAATTAGGTATCCATTACCTTTATGATGGAACGGTAGAGAAGTGGTTGAAGGAGTGTGATCCCGGACTTGCTAGAGAAATACATGATATATGGGAGAATCGATTAAAGGATAATCACGAATTAGGACGCTTTGCAGCTGTCTGTACACTGGATCCGAAACGTCCCTATCTCCTCGTCGGTACTTCGCGTGAGACTGGTGAAACAGTTGAGAAGGACTGTGTGACTCTGAAGGATGTGAGCGACTTCTGCAACGATGTGCTGCTTGACGACCAGTCTATCTCCGACCTGGAGGATGATTATTTCAAGGAGTGGGTGAGGGTACGCGATGCCAGCATCGTGGAGAGTTTTCCAGACACTGATGATAATGTATTTGCCGGAGTGTATATGCTTCGCGTACAACTGATAGATCCGCTGACGGATGTCGCCCTCCGAAATGATCCGAATCATCCGGACTATGCTATGACAGGCGAGGGAATAGGACGATTCCTCAATAAGATATATAACATATTCTGGAATATCTGCGAAGGGGACCTTGAAAAGGTTGATAGCATCTGGAACAGAAAAGAATACGCACCGCTGAACCGCCAGATATCAGTCGATATGATCAGGTGTGTGGCTGCGAGTATAATCGATACAGTGGAAGAGCGCTACTTTGTTGATTTTCTCAATACCAAGGGCTACCGATTCAAGGATCAGTTGCGATGGTTCTATTCGGCTACTGATCGCGAATCGCAAGAGTATGAGGAGAAGGCGGGTCCCGACGATGATCTGTATTTCTTCCAGTCGTCGTGGATGAAGATTATCAAGGGTTACGGAGCTACACCGGAATATCTCTTTACCGGTTCGAACAGGACTGTCACTACCCCGAACGAGGTGTTCAGCGAAAGCAAGAAGGTGCTGAAAGACGAATTCGAGAATAAGGGTCTGCGCGGTTTCCTTGCTGTATGTCGCATGGACGACCCTACGGTCAACCTAAAACCTCAGTTTACTTACGAAAAACTCCTGCAGCAGTATGTGCTCGATATGGAGAGAATCGACGACACGATGGAACCGGTAGTCCGTTACAACCGTGCCGTGAAGGAGGCTGAGAGGCTGCTTGGTGAAGGTAAGTCGAAGATTCGCAGTCTGAATGCCCGTAATCTGGCACAGTATATTCTTACCTTATTGCTTGCTGTAGTGCCTGCGGTATTATTACTTGCCATGCTGGTGTTCTCCATCATCGAGAATCCGCTTGTCGATACGAGTTCGCTCCATCTGCAGAACTATATCTGGATAGTGGGTATTGTACTCGGAGTCGGCACTTATTTCATCAACCTGCGCGACGATGAAAATGTGGGGTGTATCGGCTCTATCATAGGAGGACTGATAATTGCGGTGATACTATACTTCCTGGTAAGGTTCCTCGGACAGTTCATACTCTACTTCTATGCGGTTGTGGTATTGGTTGTGCTGGTGTTCTTCAGTATGAGAACCATCTTTTCACCAAGTTCTTATGCAAGGAAAGCACGCAAATTCATCAAACCAGGTTTCGATGAGAAGGTTCTCGAACCTCTTTATTATGCCTTCGACGATGAAGATGAGTTCGACTCATCACTCAACGGAGCCTTCAACGATGAGGAGATGCAAAACTGGAAAGCAGATCTTCGTGTGCGTCGCATATTTATGCTGATATTCATCGGTGTGGTATGGTTCCTGCTGCTCTTTAGCATGCTGATTCCGAAGAGCGAACGCTTCGACCGTCTCACAGCTCCTATCGTAGAACGAATCTTCGGTCGTTCGCCTGTTGAGGAAGAAAAGATTGAACCGTATATCCTACAACCGCTTCAGAAGGGCGATAAGGGTGAGGAAGTAGTGAAACTGCAGAACTTCCTGCGCGAACAGGGATATAGCAAGGGGCGTGCCGACGGCGACTACGGAAACGGTACGAAGAAGGCTGTGGAGGCATTCCAACAGGCTCAGGGTCTCGAAGTGACTGGGATAGTGGATTCGCTTACCATAATAGAGATAAGTAAGATTGTGGCTGCTCAGGCAGTTGCTCAGGCAGCGGAAACACAACCCGAAACACCGGTGAAACCGGAACAGAAGACTCAATCGGAGTCAAAGCCAAAAGCAGCACCGACACCGAAACCGGCGGAGCAGTCAGCTCCTGCAGCACAACCCGCGGCAGAGAAACCGACAGAGAAACCTGCTGAACAACCTGCGGCAGAATCGGCTCCAGCACAAACGGCAACTCCCGTTGAGTCGGAAGTGCAGAGTATCTCGCTCGATAACCTTATCAAAGTGACTAACCAGAATAATAATCCATAATTACACTGTATTATGACTTGTAACAAATGTGGAAAAGAAAACCGACAGGAGGCTCTCTATTGTCGATTCTGTGGAGAACCTATAGCTCAGGAGACTACCCAGAAGGGATTGATAGGAAAGGATTCGATCGTGCCATTGCTGGACGACCTTGATAATAAACTTGAGGTGGCTAAGACTGTGGTTTCGCAGGGAACCCGCATCGGACTCGATTGTCTGATTCTTGGCGACTCGGGTACAGGAAAGAATTTTATTGCTCATCTTATTGCCTCTAAGATGATTTCATCGGGGGTTGTAAAACATGCTGCCAAGGAGGTGGACGCTTCCGAATGGGATGAGTTTATGGGTGACTTCGAAAAAAATATGACGGCAATCAAAGATGGTATCCTGCTCATCACAAATGCACAGAAACTGGTGCCAAGAGAGAAATCGAACGATGTGAACCGTCTTGATAAACTCTTTCGTCTTATGCACGATTTGAAAGCTCCAATCGTGTTGCTGTGCGGTTTGCAGACAGATATGCTTTCCTTCATGGAACATAATAAGGAAGTGGCACGTTTGTTTGAGCTTGACTTCCGTCTTGATGCATTCAAGATTGCCGACCTCACGGAACTCTGCCTCAACATCTGCCACGAGACATATAATATGAAGACAGCGGACGACCTGCCACGAATACTCAATGCTCACTTCGCATGGTATATGCGTCAGCCCGACATCAGTTACCTTAACGGTCACCTCGCTGAGAATGTGGCGGAGTCCATATATGTAAAAGCAGTCCTCCGTGGTGATAAAACCATAGTGACAGACGATGTCGATACATCCAAATGCTTCATTCCGAAGTCGGAAGAAGAGATTATGGCGGAACTCGAAGACTACATAGGTCTGCAGAGCGTTAAGGACGAAATACGGTCTATCGTAAGGAATGTGAAGTCTCGTAAGGAGAATGGTGTGAAAGATCATCTGATTCGTGACCACTATCTTTTTACCGGTAATCCGGGAACAGGAAAAACTACTTTTGCCCGCATATTCGGTGAGGTTCTCAATGCCGTCGGAGCATTGCCTACAGGACAGTTCGTGGAAGTATCTGCCAAAGACCTCATCGGACGATACCTCGGAGATACCGAAGCGAACGTGAAGAACTGTGTTGACAAGGCGATGGGAGGTGTCCTTTTCATCGACGAAGCCTACGCATTTAATGATTCTTTCGGAGGTGAAGGCGGTGGAGGTTACGGAAAGGATGCTGTCAATACCCTTATCACCCTTTTGGAGAACCGCAAGGGCGAGTTCGTCTGCATCATGGCCGGCTATACTGTGGAAATGGAGAAATTAGTTCGAATGAACTCTGGTCTTTCTTCCCGATGCAACGTGACAATAGAATTCCCCGACTATAATGCCCGCGAACTGGAACAGCTTTTCCGTATGATGCTTGTGAACAATAATGAAAACACCATATTCACCCTCGACGCAAAGGCGGATGAGATGCTGCCTAAGGTATTCGAAAAGATGTACCTCAAACGTTCCGAAACCTTTGGAAACGCCCGTGCAGTACGCAACCTCTTTGACGCGGCAGTAAAAGTTTATGGTCGTCGCGATGCCAAAGATGGCATTCTTACCTATGCCGATATAGCAGGCGAGGATGCTACCGAGGGCATTTCGGTAGAGCAGGTAATGAAGGAACTGGACGGATTCGTCGGTATGAATAGTGTGAAGGATGCTATTCGCCGCATAGCTAACGAAGTGGCTGTGCAGCAACAGCTCATAGAGATGGGCGAGGCCGGCGAGGGACTCACAAAGTTCAATTTTATCCTTACCGGTAATCCGGGTACAGGTAAGAGTACCGTGGCACGCACCTTCGGAAAGATATTCAAGGCACTGGGCGTGACGACTACCGACCGTGTGACGGAGAAAGTGCCGAAGGACATCATCTCTAAATATGTTAATGAGAGCGACAAAATCATGAACGAGGCTATCAACGAAGCAATGGGCGGTGTGCTGTTCCTCGACGAAGCTTACGACCTCGAACCTATGGATGAAGCCGGACGAAGCACATCGAGCGAAGGAAAGAAGGCTGTACAGACTCTTATGACCCGCATGGAGAATGAAGCTGGCAAGTTTGTCGTCATCTGTGCAGGCTATCCAAAAGAAATGGAAACATTCATGAACTCCAATCCGGGTCTTAGGCGCCGTTTCTCGCATACTATCCATATCGACGACTATACAGCCGACGAATTGCTTGAGATTTACGAACGGGCTGCTACACAAAGAAGATATAATTTCAAGTTGGCAGACGATGCTGTGCGTATGAAAGCACTCAATATGTTCCGCAGCATGGTTGCTATGAAGGATGATAAGTTTGGTAATGCCGGAGAGGCAATGAAGAAAGTGGCTGAAACAAAGACCAATATCAACAATCGTATAATGTCTGTACCTAAGGATCAGTGGACAGACGATTTCCTCCATACTGCTGTGCTTGAGGATATCCCATACGAAGAACCGGAGAAGATTTCCGTAGATGAGTGTCTGGCAGAACTCAACCAGCTTGTCGGTCTGTCGGGAGTGAAGACAACTCTCACAAAACTGGCTCATACTATTAATAATGAGATAGAGAGTGCCAAGTTGGAGAACCGCCGTCCGGAGATTCCGCTGGGTCACTACCTGTTCTTGGGTAATCCTGGTACGGGCAAGACCACCGTGGCTCGTCTGATGGGTAAGATTCTCTACTCTATGGGAGCTTTGCCATCGCCTCACGTTGTCGAAGTGGACAAGTCGAAGATGGTAGGTCGTTATTTAGGTGATACGGAGGCTATCACATCCCATCTGATTGATACTGCTATGGGTGGCATCTTGTTTATCGACGAGGCATACCAGTTGGCTGATAATTATGGCGGCGGAAAGGGGTATGGAGCCGATGCACTTGAAGTACTCGTTAAACGTCTGGAGGACGATCGCGGCAAGTTCGTTTGCATCGCTGCAGGTTACTCGTACGAGATGGAGTCGTTCATTGCCGAAAACAGCGGATTCGAGAGCCGTTTCCCTGAGCGCAACCGCATCGTCTTCGAGGACTACACACCCGACGAACTGTTCCAGATATTCATGATTTATGCCAACAAATACGGATTCATGCTCGACTCGATGGCAGAGAATGCTGTACGCGGAAAACTCACTATGATGTATAATAACCGTGGACGCTCATTCGGCAACGGACGCGATGCCCGCCATCTCTTCGACGAGGTGAGGAGCAATCTGGCGACACGTCTTGCTGAAGAGGGCGGAACCCACACACCTGAAGAACGTAAAACAATAAAGATGGAGGACGTATTATGACACAGTGCCCAGAATGTAGAAATATGATTCCCGACGACAGCGCATTTTGCGATCAGTGCGGGAAAGAACTGAAATGGTGTCCGGTATGTAAGCGACCCAAACGTGGAACAGAGTGTCCGGTATGTGGTAATATTCTGATTCCGGGAAGAAAGTATCTGGCAATGCTCGAGGCAGGCGTATCTGTCGCACCTCAGCCACAGCCACAACCTCAGTCTTCAGCCTTCAATCCTCAGTCTTCAGCCTTCAATCCTCAGCCTTCAGCCTTCAACCCTCAGCCTTCAGCTCCAAATGCAGGAATGCAGCCTGAACCGACTGTGGCTGCCGGCACTGCGCCGTCGGCACTCGTGGGCGGTGGCTGGCGTCTGACTTTGAAACCTGGACCGTTCGGGCGCAGGGGCGGCATCTGGCCAGAACTCTCAAGTTGTCAGTTCGTGTCAGGCAATCACGGAACTATTACAGTAGTTCCGGGCGGTTGGATGATTACGGATATGGGTTCGACCAATGGTACATATATAAACGGAGCTCGCCTCACTCCAGGTACTCCTGCAGCAATAACCATTGGCAGTAAAATAACTATTGCAACCATTGAATTTACAGTAGTATGAGAATAACAATTGATGCTTTGTGCCACAAGGGACTGGTACGCGAGAATAATGAAGATGCCCTGTCTATAGGCGGTTATGTGCTTCGTGACGATACAGCCTTACTGACTGCCGACACTCCGGAAAACGGGTCTTTCTATCTGTTGGTGTCTGACGGAATGGGTGGACATGAAGACGGCGAAGTGGCAAGTATGTTCACCTTCGACGTGATTAAGGAGAAGTTCAGTCAGCATCTGATCAGCGAGGATAATTTCGAGGAAGATATGCTTGTGATGACACGTGACATAGCTGCGCGACTCAATCGCATGGCGGCAGAGAAGGGACAACTGCGTCCTATGGGTTGCACGCTTACGGGTGTAGTATGGCATTATGGTCATGCATGGCTCATTAATGCAGGTGACAGTAGGACTTACCGTTTCAGAGGCGGCATTTTGTGTCAGTTGACTACTGATGAGACCGAACGTGGTGTGACGGGTAATCCGAATGCCAGCAAACTGCTTCTGAACTGTATCGGAGGTGGGTGTGAGGGATATCTGACTGTCACCTCGCTCGACGACAGACTGTTCGAAGATGATGTATTGCTTATCTGTTCCGACGGACTCTCCGATATGGCGACCGACGAACAGATAGAAACTGCTATTAGCGAGGGTGCCACAGCTGCCGACCTCTATCGCATTGCTTGCGAGGGCGGAGGAGTGGATAATGTGTCGGTAATTCTTGCGAAACTAAAATGATGTAATTAAACCGTTTTTCTATGGGCTTTTTTGATAAAAATAAACTGAACTTGTTGACAAGTCCTTTCAGATATGGGCATTGGATTGATTCCACTATTTTCTGTCTGTTACTTTCCGTCTTGGTATTTGCCTTGGCTACGACCTATTTTGTCCATAGTCCCAGCACTCCATATCGTGGTGAACGCAGGGCGCTGCTGCAAAATGCCGAACTCCTTACCGACTCGCTAAAGGTGAGCAGAACCCTCCAGCGTGGCGACTCAGTTGATGTGCTGGGCTGGGTGGACAGTTATGACTATGACCGCATGTTGTTCTGGGTAGAGACTTCCCGCGGAGAACGTGGTTTTCTGGATGCGATGGCTATTTCTGACAGTGCTGTGGTGCAGTACACCGGTATAAACTTTTCGAAAAAGTATCATTATACTGCCCGCCATCATGGTGACACAGTGATATTGAAGAAGATGATTCAAGATGGGCATTTAAGAAAGTTTGAAATACATAACCCTAAGGGTACTGACACTACTCTCGTTTCATCTGCTATGAAAAGTCTGCTTTCTATGAAGATGGGATTGGAGCGGAAAATCAATTTTAATAGCAATGATCTGCGCTCCATGTCAGAGGAGAAATTCCGCGAACTCTATTTGGGGCGCTCTCTTGCTGAGTGTGATTCGGTATATCTGCCGGCTATTTTCAGGGCTCAGGGTCGCGACTCGCTCAGGGCTATCTACCCGGTGAGAGTGTTCCGTGAGGGTAAGTTCTACCGTCCTATAGTCAGTTTTTCTGCCGACAGTGTGGCTGTCGCTTACACAATCCCTGAAAGGGCACAAAGCAATGTTAATAGTTGGATTCTGCGCTATCTGCCATTTTATAAATATGTCTGCGACTTGCCTTTCATATGGCGTACCCGCACCGACGGACTCTATGCTCACGACGGCTCCTGGTATGACCGCATGACATATAGTCTGTATGTAACTTCGTTAAACGGTATCAGTTGGAGTTCTGTCGGTCCTATGCTCCTCTTTGTCCTGTCTTTGGTGTTTCTGCTTCTGCGTATGTTTTTCACTCCGCTTATTCTGCCTTTGATTCTCTTCGGACTGCTGCGTTTCCCACTCGTGTTCCAAGGTTTCAGCAATAAGGTTATGTATGGTATGCTGACATCAATGGCTGCTGTGCTTTGTATCGTCTGGTGGTTCTGTACACTTTCTACCAATTATGCAATACCTTGTGCTATCTGTCAGTCGCTTGCCTACATTATCTATGTTGGAATTATCACTGGACTATTGACAGATCATAAACCCGAATCGCGCTGCTCTGGCTGTAAAACGCTTTATAGCTGTAAGTTCGACCGTAAAGAGAAGTATGGCGAACCAACATTTGCTACTGAGGAAGTTACTCACGTCATCGACACAGTTGTAACCAATGTAGAGCATTATACGACCTACGATGAAGTGACTGTCACTACAACAGACGCGTATGGACATAAATCGACATCCTCTCATAGGGAGAATGTGAAAAACCATAGTGTGAAACATGGTTACGATATCGTGGGGCGCTATAAAGAGAATGTCAAGTATCAGTATTTCCGTTCTTATTGGATTTGTCAGGAGTGCGGGCATGATGAGGTTGAATTGGACAAGGAACGATATGTTCTGGATTCAGTACTACTAGAAAAATATAAAAGTCATTTCTAATATAAATAGATTATCATAATGAAAGATACTCATCATACAATACCTGAGCCTCTTGCACTGACCCACGACGAGACTTTTCTGCGCAGGTTCCGTACTAAAGCGCGCGTCATTAAAATTGACAGGGCAGACATAGAGAAGGTCAGGGAATTTGCCGTGCAGGGAGATGCCTATGCGCAGTATGCCTACGGACGCTGGCTCTATATAAACAACCCTACCGACACATCGATACAGGAAGCCGAGGAACTCTTCCTTGCAGCCGAGGCGCAGGTGCCCGATGCCCTTGCCTTCTATGCTTCGATGTGGTACTGGGGCGAAACGAAAGAGAACAGGATGGATGTGGAGAAGTGTGACGAGTTGCAGGAGAGTGCTATCCGACGCGGCAGCGAAAAGGCAGTTCTGAACTATGCGCGCCGACGTATCTACGGTTTACACTGTGATGCCCAACCGGAGGAGGTGGCAAAGGAGATAGAGGAACGTCTGAAAACTGCTGACGACCCCGATCCGCAGTGGTACACCTACCTGGCATATGCCTATGAGCAGATGGACCGCAAAGACGATGCTGCCGAACAGTATATGAAAGCTATAGAACTGGGTGAGGTAGAAGACTATTATTATCTCTATGATATCTATTCGGCACGTGGTAATATGGCTCTTGCAGATGAGTACATCGAGGAGGGCATCGAGAAGGGAGACGGTTTCTGTTGCATCCATCAGTCGTATATTGACGAAGAGGAATTTATGGAGATGAGCAAAGAAGAACAGACTGCACTGCACGAAACCATTGACAAACGCCTGCACCTGGGACTGGAGCGCTTTGAAGGTCTCTGTGCTTACCTTCTGTTTGCAGATTATTATTACGGAGAAAAGGGTTATGCTATCGATAAGGAACGCGCTTTCGGTTACCTGAAACAGGGAGCCCGATGGGGTGATACTACATGCATCCAGAAGATAGCTGAGTTGGCAGAGGAAGGCGAATGGCCTGAACCGCTGAGCAAGGAGGAGATTGGCGAACTGTGGTTGCGCACCTGCCGATACTCACCAAAGGATACGGACTGTCTGATGCGACTGAGTCGTGTGGATGACCCTGCTTTCCTTCTGAAACACAAAGAGGAACTGGAGCGCTACTGGATGCCCCTTTTTCCCAAACTGAAACCTGCACGACCTCCCAAGACTCCTATAGACCCGATGGTAATCATAATCTGGCCGTCTGGTCATCTCGACATAGAGAAAGCTGATGTTTATAAGATGAAGACCTACCGCGAGATGGGTGAAACACTCATCGGCGCCGACGGACTCGATGCTGTCCACTACTCACCTCTGTTGGAGGAGATAGCTAAGGCGGCAGAACTCGACCTGTCGTTGGTGATGTATTGCGACCGTGATGCCCAGATGAAGGGACTGAACGATAATGCCATCGGAACTATTCTCTACGGACAGGGTAGGGAGATTATGGGCCCCATCATCATATGTCAGGAGGACAGGGTGTCCGACTGCCACAGTTTCAAAACCCTTGAAGACCTGACAGCCACCTATAATGAGATAAACAGACATTGTGGCGGACTGCTCATCATCAAGGATGAGGATGACGGCCGCTACGATGCATATGTATGATGTATGATTAAGTTAACTGCTCCTTTCAGCTTGATTTCCTTCTTCGGAATATACTGATCAATACGAGGCAGACAGTCAGGAAGAGAAGTATGGCTACTGTTCGATAACCGAATGTCTGTCCGCCAAGATATTCTGCGAAGGGGTACATCTGGTCGAGCAGACAGCTGAGGTCCCATATTGCAGAGAAGAGGGTTAGCAGGGAAATGCAGAAGAGCGAGGTATTCACCATCGTGTCGTTTGCTTCGTCTCTGCGGTTCTTCTCTTTCTCCATCATACTGTACAGTTGTTCACGTTCTTCACGTATTTCCAGTCCCTTGTCGATAGCTTCAGCTATTTCCAGCGGAAGGAAATTATAGGAAATCTTATGGAAACAGCATTTCTGTTCGAACGATTCATATTCGTCGAGCAGTTTGCTGATGTCCGTACGATTCGGGTTCAGACTTTGCAGTCGTGACTTCCATGTGGGACTCGGTTGCGAGAGTGTGTTTCTGAAACGTATATTAAGGTTGAACAGATAGCTCTTCTGGAAGATGCTGTGGATATAAATCATACGGAAATAACTGTCGCTCCAGTTTGATACGAATCTCTCCGACGCTCCGAAAGCGAGAATCGTAAGGGTGTCCATCAGAGCTATTGCACTCCAGTTGCGGAATACTGAAATCTTGTTCTGGTCTATTGTTTTCTGCAGGTATGATTCCGACGGACTGTATTCGTCCACTTCTCCAGGTTTGGTTATTCGTGAGAGGGTGGCAAGTTCGTAGAGTAACATGTCTTTTTCCGACTCTGGTAGTGCTGCCATCTCTTTGTCGTCGGAGTTGATTACCTGGAATATTCGCAGTTTGTTTCCGTTGTCTATCAGTTCCGAGTAACTTTCGGGTGTTGTTCCTGTAAGAGTTTTGAACACATCCAATAGTGGTTGAATGGCTTTCGTTATGAACAACTCATGACATTCTGTGTAGTAGTCGATAGAACGCAAGCTGAAGAGTAGGGAAGTGCAGTCGTCGAGACATGAGGTCTCTTGTTCTATGTGTATTGAGAACATAGCCATTCCGAATGGCAT
>OCTX012261606.1_pt1 | contig 17994 bp, 12 predicted proteins | sample 1539691 | NCBI WGS metagenome assembly OCTX01 (sample SAMN02144231, study PRJEB22623) | gut metagenome | biome: sheep rumen | host: Ovis aries | place: New Zealand | reverse complement strand
AAGCAATCGGGCTGGTTCTCTTTGAGAAGATGCCCGTGTCCGAGTTATTCAAACGAATCGATAATTCTAAATTAGAACCTGAGAATGATGACCAGGGATGGCTATTCTAAATTTCTTTGGACACTAGTGTTTGCATATATGTTTGGAAGTTTACAAATAAAAGTCTATCTTTGCATTGGGTAGGAATCCATCTGGCACGCACTCTTCTCTAACGCGTAGCAATGACTATCATGGCATCGTCATCAAGAACGGGCGCAAAGTCCTTGTGAAATGAGGAGGCGGTGAGATTGCTCAGTTTCATTTAGAGTATCATCATCGTAAAACAAATAAAACAGATAATATTGAAAATGAAAATTGTTAATATTCTCAAAACCATGTATTAATTCAGTTATATTTCGTAACTTTGCAGGCTGAAAAAATTAACAATAGCAATTATGTCTGACAATCACACAATTGTAGGATCAAAAATCAAAGGTATAAGAGAGTCCAAGAATCTCACGGTAGAGGAAATTGCCGAAAGCAGCGGCCTGTCCGTTGAACAGATTGAATCCATAGAGAACGATCAGAACCTTCCATCATTAGGTCCGCTGATCAAGATCGCCAGGGCATTGGGTGTGCGACTGGGAACCTTCATGGACGACAACGACTCTTTAGGTCCTGTTGTCTGCCGTGCAGAGAACCGTGAACGTAACAGTAGCATCAGCTTCTCGAACGGAGCGACGGATGCCCGCAAGCACATGGACTATCATCCGCTTGCCCAGCAGAAGGCAGGTCGCCACATGGAGCCTTTCATCATCGATATCAACCCTACTGAGAGTCTTGATTACAAGCTCTCCGCCCATGAAGGTGAGGAGTTCATCTATGTCATGGAAGGTGAAGTGGAAGTGGAATACGGGAAGGAGAAGTATCTGCTGAAAGAAGGCGACTCGATCTATTACGACTCGATTGTGAAGCATCACCTACATGGAGCTCCTGGGAAATCGGCCAAAATCTTAGCTTTAATTTATATACCATTCTGAAAGAATTGAAGAGTTGTAGAATTGAAAGATCGAAGAATTGAAAAGTTGAAGGATGGAAGCTAAGAAGATCAAATTGGATATGGCTGGCAGACCTCTGCCAGACAGAACATATCCTGCTGAGACAGGCTCTGCAGGCTATACGCTTCATGAGCGTACATTAGGTCAGTGGCTCGAATACTGGGCTGAGACTACACCCGATAAGGAATACATTGTTTATAGTGACCGCGACCTGCGTTTCACATGGAGCAAGTTCAACGAACGCGTGGATAACCTCGCCAAGGGTCTGATCGCCATTGGCGTAAAAAGAGGATCGAATGTGGGCATCTGGGCTACGAACGTACCCGATTGGCTTACCTTCCTCTATGCCACAGCGAAGATCGGTGCTGTATTGGTGACGGTGAACACGAACTACAAGCAGAGCGAGCTGGAGTATCTGTGCAAAGACTCCGACATGGAAGTGCTCTGCATCACCGATGGCACATGGGACTGTAACTATGTAGATATGACTTACACGATGCTGCCTGAGTTGAAGAACTGCGAGCGCGGTCATCTGAACAGTAAACGGTTCCCCTACATGAAAAACGTGGTGTTCATTGGCATGGAGAAATACCGAGGAATGTACAATACGGCAGAATTGCTGCTGTTGGGACAGAACATCGAGGATGAGGAACTCAACGAGATGAAGAGTAAGGTGACGTGTCATGATGTCTGCAACATGCAATATACGTCTGGTACGACGGGGTTCCCCAAGGGCGTGATGCTGACGCACTATGGCATTGCCAACGACGGTTTCTTTACAGGTGAGAACATGGGCTTTACTTCCGAAGACAAACTTTGTGTCTGTGTACCCCTGTTCCACTGCTTCGGAGTGGTGCTCGCCACCATGAATTGTCTGACACACGGTTGTACAGAGGTGATGGTGGAGAAATTCGACCCGCTGGTGGTACTCGCCTCTATTCATAAAGAAAGGTGTACCGCTGTGTATGGCGTGCCCACGATGTTCATCGCCGAACTGAACCACCCGATGTTCGATATGTTCGATCTCACCTGTTTGAGGACCGGTATCATGGCAGGCTCTCTCTGTCCTGTGGAATTGATGAAGCAGGTGAGCGAGAAAATGTATATGACCATTACCAGTGTGTATGGACTCACTGAGAGCTCGCCTGGTATGACACAGACTTGTTTGAACGATACTTTTGAGCAGCGTTGCACCACAGTAGGGCGCGACTTCCCCTTCGTAGATGTGAAGGTTCTTGACCCAGAGACGGGCGAGGAATGTCCTGTGGGTGTACAGGGTGAGATGTGCTGTAAAGGCTTTAATGTGATGAAAGGCTACTACAAGAACCCAGAGGCCACTGCAGAAGTCATTGACAAGAACGGATACCTCCATTCAGGTGACTTGGGCGTAAAGGATGAGCAGGGCTTCTACAAGATCACAGGACGCATCAAGGACATGATCATCCGCGGTGGTGAGAATATCTACCCGCGTGAGATCGAGGAGTTCCTCTATCACATGCCTGGCATCCGCGACGTTCAGGTGGCTGCCGTACCTTCTAAGAAATATGGGGAGGCCGTGGGTGCCTTCATCATCCTCGAAGAAGGGGCACAGATGACGGCCGAAGACGTGCAGCTGTTTTGCCGTGGTAAGATTGCTCGTTACAAGATTCCTAAGTATGTGTTCTTCATCGATCAGTTCCCACTGACGGGATCTGGCAAGATCCAGAAGTTCAAACTGAAAGAAATGAGCATAGAACTTTGCAAGCAACAGGGAATTGAAGTGATATAAAAAAACGCTCGTTTGAGCGTTTTTTTATTTCTCATTGCGTACGGTGCGCACCAGTTCCAGATTCAGTTTCTCTAAGGGAGAAAGGGAGGATCCATCAGCATGGCGTTTCTTGATATCGGAGATGATATCGTCTAACTGACGTTTACTCAGCCGACTGAGCATCAATCGGTTGAGGGGCCTGACAAGCACGATCGCCCACGGGGAGATATCGAAGTCATATGGTCCGCGAATCTTCTTCAACACAAAACGGGTACCAAAATCAGGATAGGTAGGACTGTTGATGCCTTGTTGCGTCTCCAGCACCTCCAGTCCTTTCTCACTGTAATGAAGGAGCCAGAACGTAGGACCCGTGAAAGCACCTGATCCGCCCCATCCGGGAGGGGCATTAGGTGGGGCATTCACCTGCTGAATGCGATGTTCACCCCATACCAGCATATCGGAGAACACCACATGGGAATAGTCCTCAGACCATTCGAAATGTAGCTCACTGCCGGGATCACCGTCATAACGTTCCCCACTGTTCAGCTTTACCTTACCGAAGACCGACATACCCTTTTCGTTCTGATACACACCGGCATAGAGTTCAAGGAGAGACTCTTGTAACTCTTCCACAACAGACACAGATTCGCTCAGGCGGCGGAAGACATCGGTAAGCTTCCTCGTCTTCTTGTTCCGCACCACCAGGAGCTCATCGTCACCGTAGCGGTAACGGGTGATCGTGTTCTGTCGGAGGTTGACCACTTCATTGATGTTGCCGTGATCCCTGCCGTTGTGCCAGCGGACATCCTTTGGGATGGCTCCTTTGAGGAGCTCCCAAGAATCGTTTCCAGCGTATGTCATTGTCAGCGGCATACAGAGAAAAGCTATTAATATAAGAAGGTTAGTCTTTGATGTCATACCATGATTTGGATTTTCCTTGCAAAAGTACGAATAAGTGAGTGAAAAACCAAAAGAATTTTGAGTTTTTCCGATTTTCTGTGCGCTATAAGTTATCCTACCCTAGATGTGGGGAGTGCCATGTGGCATGCCTGTAAGAAAGTATCTCATGTACTTGCGAAACATGTAATATTAATAGTTAAATTATGCTTAATCGGTTCATAATCGGGCATTATTTACTAATTTTGCAAACAAAACAACGATTATGAAGAAAATCATGTTAGGGTTGATGCTGAGCCTGCCGCTGGCCGGCATCGCACAGAATGTCTGGGAAAGACCCGACATACAAGACAATACGAAAGAACAGAAAGTCAAGGAAGTAACTACCGAGGACCCTAAGTATCTGGAAGGAGCCGTACCTGTTGTTAACGATGAGGTATGCTGGACACTCGATCTCGACGTACCGGGAAAGGACGCGCAGCAGATTTACGAAATCATGATGCGATATCTGACCAACCTCACCAACGAGGAGAACCAACTTGAGGGTAGCGCTGTTTCTCTGGTGAACAAACAAGAGCACATCATTGCCGCCAGCATCAGGGAATGGTTGGTATTCAAGAACGTGTTCCTGGCCCTCGACCGTACGAAGTTCCTTTATACCCTCATTGTGACATGCAATGACCAGCATGTGAAGGTTGATATGAAACGGCTGCGCTATCGCTACGAAGAGGAACGCGACGGTAAGGGATTCGCCTATACCGCAGAGGAGTGGATCACCGACAAATATGCGCTGAACAAGAAGAAGACTAAGCTGTACAAGGGGTCTGCCAAGTTCCGCCGCAAGACCATCGATCGTAAGGACTATCTGTTTGAATCTATTAAGAATACCCTCAATTCATAATATTATATGCGCTATCATTCAAGACACAACGAGGAAGAAAAACAGGATAAATACATACAGCTGCGACAGATCCTGAACGTGGTGTTCATGATCGGAGCCGTCATCGGCGTCTTGCTCTATTTTTATCAGAGTAAGACCATTGGCACTGTGGTGATCCTCGCAGCGATGTTCTTTAAAATGGTGGAATGTGTTTTCCGCCTGCTGAAATAAAATGAGGAGATTAATTAGCATCTTACTGTTTGTACTGTGCCTGGCCACTACCGCCACGGCACAGAATGAGCGTTTCCAGATTGACGACCGTGGGGATATCTCACGGGTAGGCAGCAGGAGCACATCGAACAATAAAGATTCCCTTAATAAGAATAAGGAGATTCCCAAAGGACTGAAGGTGTGGACTGTCGACAAGCGCTTCGGCGACCGTATTGCAGCCCTACCCGACACGATGCCTCACATGTACATGAACACCGTGTTCACCAACGGTCTGCGTGGGGAGTACAACACCCTTGGAAACCTTGGTTCCCCCCGCATTAACAGGATTTTCATCGACCAGAATATGCCCGAACAGTTCATGTTCACCCAACCCTATGATTTCTTCATCACACCCATCGACCAGTTCCATTTCACAAATACCTACTCACCGGTCACGAATGTTTCCTATGACGAATGCGGTGATAAGAACGTGGGTGAGGATCATCTGAAGGCAATGTTTGCTGTGAATGCGGGGAAACGGATTGGTGTTGGATTCAAGTTCGACTATTTCTATGGGAGAGGCTACTACCAGAACCAAAGTACAGCCCATTTCAACTACAGTCTGTGGGGTTCCTATTTAGGTGATCGTTATGAAGCTCAGCTGCTGCTCTCGACGAACCACCAGAAGGTGACTGAGAACGGTGGTATCACCAACGATGAATATGTAGCACACCCTGAGATCTACCGCGAGACGTTCAGAACCGATGAAATCCCTACCGTCTTCGAACAGAACTGGAACCGTAATGACAACCAACATGTGTTCCTCACCCACCGCTATAACATCGGCTTCAACCGGAAGGTGCCCATGACCAAGGAGGAGATCGAGGCGAAGAAGTTTGCCCTCGCTGCAGAGAAAGAGAAAGCGGAACGGGAGGCGAAGGAGAAAGCCAGAAAACAGGCCAGGCGCGACGGACGGTCGTATGAAGAGAAAGAGAGTGGAGGAAACACCTACTCTGGTCGTCCAGACGGGGCGAAGATCATGGGTGATGAGCCCGCTGATGCCCTGCCTGCCGACACTGGACGTATCACTGTGAATAAGGTGATGGCTGACAGTCTGCTGGCCCTGGAAAAAAAGAATGCCGAGGATACGGCATGGATAAAGAACGAATTTGTACCAGTGACCAGTTTCATCCATACCCTCCAGCTTGACAACTACCGTAGGATCTACCAGGCCTATGCCACTCCAGAGAATTACTATCTCAATACCTATTTGGATAATGAGGAACTGGGAGGCGACAGTATCTATGACAAGATGCGCCATCTTGATGTCAAGAACACCTTCGCCCTCTCATTGCTGGAAGGTTTCAACAAATGGGCCAAGGCAGGACTGAAGGCATTCATCAGCTCAGACCTGCGGCACTTCTCCATGCCTGATACCAGTATCTCTGCGTTCCGCTCGTTCAATGAGCACAACCTGAGCATCGGTGGACAGATCAGTAAGACCGATGGTACCCTGCTTCATTACAATGCAACACTGGAAAGCTGGCTTACTGGTGAGGATGCTGGACAGTTGAAGCTTGATGTGGCAGCAGACCTGAACTTCAAACTTTTCGGTGACACTGTGCAGCTGGCTGCCAAAGGATTCTTTTATAGTCTGCAGCCCACCTTCTACCAACGGAACTTCCACTCCAAGCACTTGTGGTGGGATCATGGCGGAAAGGAAGAAGGAGGAAGTCTTGACAAGGAGATTCGTACACGGATAGAAGGACTGTTCTCGTTCCAGAAGACGCGTACACGACTGCGCGTGGCGATCGACGGACTGAAGAACCATGTTTATTTCGCCCAGCAATATAGCATAACAGATGAGAAAAGGACAGCCAACACCGTCAGCGTGAAACAGCATTCCGAAAGTCTGAGCATGCTCACCTTGCAGATGAGTCAGGACTTTACGTTAGGACCGCTGAACTGGGAAAGTCAGGTTACCTACCAGCAAACGAGTGATGAGAAGGTATTGCCTGTTCCGAAACTGAATATTTACAGTAATCTGTTCCTACGCTTTAAGATTGCTCGTGTGCTAAGGGTTGACCTCGGTGCCGATATCAGGTACTTCACGAAATACTATGCTCCAGACTATAGTCCGCTGTTAGGACAGTACACCATTCAGGACAACGGTGAGAATAACGTCGAGCTGGGTAACTACCCCATCATCAACGCTTATGCTAATATGCACCTTAAGCACACCCGCTTCTTCGTGATGATGAGTCATGTGAACTCAGGCAGCGGTGGGGAACGCTTCTTTGTACCCCACTATCCGCAGAACGGGATGATTCTCAGACTTGGCGTATCATGGAATTTCTTCAATTAATCAGGAAAATCCTTTGTGATTATCTCTTTTTATCGTAATTTTGCAACGAATTAGTAAAAAACAATAAGATGCCTCAAATATCAGTGCGCGGATTGGAAATGCCAGAAAGTCCAATCAGGAAACTAGCACCTCTGGCCGCAGCAGCAAAGAAACGCGGGACAAAGGTATATCACCTCAATATCGGTCAGCCTGACCTGCCCACACCGAAAGTGGCGCTTGATGCGATCAAGAATGTTGACCGCAACATTTTGGAGTATTCACCCTCGCAAGGCTATCTCAGCTATCGAGAGAAACTGGTTGACTATTACGCGAAATACGATATTAACGTCAGTGCCGATGACATCATCATTACGTGCGGAGGATCCGAGGCGGTGCTCTTCGCGTTTATGTCATGTCTGAATCCAGGTGATGAAATCATCGTGCCCGAGCCGGCATACGCCAACTATATGGCCTTTGCTATCTCTGCCGGAGCCAAGATCCGTACCATCGCCACCACCATTGAGGAAGGATTCTCCCTGCCTAAGGTGGAGAAGTTCGAGGAACTGATCAATGAGCGCACTCGGGCTATCCTGATTTGTAATCCTAATAACCCGACGGGCTATCTCTATACCCGACGGGAGATGAACCAGATTCGAGACTTGGTGAAGAAATACGACCTTTACCTCTTCTCCGATGAGGTGTATCGTGAGTATATCTATACTGGTTCTCCCTATATCAGTGCCTGTCATCTGGAAGGCATCGAACAAAACGTTGTGCTGATCGACTCCGTATCGAAACGATATAGCGAGTGCGGTATCCGTATCGGTGCATTGATCACCAAGAACCAAGAGATCCGACAGGCGGTAATGAAATTCTGTCAGGCACGCCTCTCCCCTCCCCTTATCGGACAGATTGTGGCAGAGGCCTCACTCGACACCCCCGAAGAGTATCTCCGGGAGGTGTATGATGAATATGTAGAACGTCGTAAATGTTTGATCGATGGACTGAACCGCATCCCTGGTGTCTATTCACCTATTCCCATGGGCGCCTTCTATACCGTGGCAAAGTTGCCTGTTGACGACAGTGAGAAGTTCTGTCGCTGGTGTCTGGAGTCTTTCGAATACGAGGGAGAGACGGTGATGATGGCTCCTGCCAGTGGCTTCTATACAACGCCGGGCGCAGGCATCGATCAGGTTCGTATTGCCTATGTGTTGAAGAAAGAAGACCTGAACAGGGCGCTTTTCATCCTGCGAAAGGCATTGGAGGCTTATCCGGGCAAAGTGGAAGGATAAACGATGAATTTTCCTTTATACATAGCAAGGAAGATCTATAACGATCAGGGCGACAAACATAAGGTGAGTCGTCCTGTCATTCGTATTGCTACCCTGGGTGTAGCCATCGGACTGGCCGTGATGATTATCTCGGTAAGTGTGGTTTTTGGCTTTAAACATACCATCCGTGACAAGGTAATTGGCTTCGGCAGTCATATTACTTTGGGAGACTACACGACCCTACAGGGGAATGACCAGTATCCCATAGAAATGGGTGACAGTATGATAAAGGTACTGAAGAGCATCAAAGGGGTTGAGAAGGTGCAGCGCTATGCGATGAAACAGGGTATTCTCAAGACCAATTCTGATTTCCTTGGCGTGATGTTCAAAGGAGTGGCTGAGGAATACGACACCACCTTTATACATCAGAATATGGTGGAAGGGCATTTCCCGGTGTTCAGCGACCAAGCCAGTAAGCAACAGATCGTAATTTCGAAGATGATAGCTGATCAGCTGCATTTGCATGCCGGTGACCGGATCTTCGCTTATTTTTTCAATAATGATCAGGTACGACCGCGAAGATACACTATCGTGGGAATTTATCAGACAAATCTTACAATGTTTGATAAGGTAATGTGCTTCATTGACTTATACTCTGCCGTCAAACTGAATAGTTGGGAAAGTGATCAAGCCAGCGGAGCAGAACTGACGGTAGCCGACTTCAGCCGTCTTGATGAAGTAGAAGATATTCTTTCCCATCGTGTGAACCGCTCAGTTGACCGTTATGGCGCTACCTATTCATCCACCACCATCCAGGAGAACTACCCGCAGATCTTCTCCTGGCTCGACCTCCTCGACCTAAACGTGTGGATCATCCTTGCACTTATGGTCTGTGTCGCTGGCTTCACTATGATCAGCGGACTCCTCATCATCATCCTTGAACGTACCAATATGATTGGTGTATTGAAGGCCTTAGGGGCTAAGAACAAGATTGTCAGACATACCTTCCTATGGTTCGCTGTTTTCATCATCGGAAAAGGTCTGCTGATCGGAAACGTGATCGGTATCGGACTGATCCTCTTTCAGCAGTTCACGGGAATCATCAAACTCGACCCCAGTACCTATTATGTCAGCACTGTTCCCGTGGAACTGAACATCCCCATCATCATTCTGATCAATCTTGTCACCCTTCTCGTGAGCGTCTTCGTACTCATAGCTCCCAGCTACCTCATCTCACATATCCATCCTGCGAAGTCCATGAGGTATGAGTAATCATTTTCTTTGCTTCAAATAAAAGGAAACGCCCATTATTTCCTTTGTTTTTGTAGAAAACAATATCTTTCTGTAAAATATTGCACATTTTTTTTGGAATTGTGCAGATAAAGAGTTACCTTTGCACAAAATTTTGAAAATTGTGCAATGGAATCTACAATAAGTTTCAATTCATACATTGAGAAATCCATTATTAAGAACTGGGATCAAGATGCCCTGACCGACTACAAAGGGGCCACTCTGCAATATAAAGATGTAGCACGGAAAATTGAGAAGCTACATATCCTGTTCGAGAACAGTGGCGTGAAGAGAGGAGACAAGATAGCCGTATGTGGTCGTAACAGTGCTCATTGGGCTGTCACCTTCTTGGCAACACTCAGTTATGGTGCTGTAGTCGTCCCTATCCTTCATGAGTTCAATGCAGAACAGGTTCACAATATCGTCAACCATAGTGAGTCGAAGCTTCTCTTCGTGGGTGATGTGGTGGCCACTATGATTGATGAGAAGGCCATGCCACAATTGGAAGGCATTGTTTACATGCCAGACTTCTCCCTGCTCGTCAGCAGGACCGACAGTCTGAACTATGCTCGTGAACACCTAAACGCAATGTTCGGACAGAAATATCCCAAGTATTTCCGTAAAGAGCATGTATGCTACCACCACGATACCCCGGAAGAGCTGGCCCTTATCAACTACACCAGTGGTACCACAGGGTTCTCCAAGGGAGTGATGCTCCCCTATCGTGCCATCTGGGGCAATTTGGATTTCTGTTTGAACAGACTGGGTATCCATTTCAAGTCGGGCAGTAACATGCTGAGCATCCTACCCATGGCGCACATGTATGGATTGGCCATCGAGTTTATCTTCGGCTTCTGTCATGGCTGTCATTTGTTCTTCCTCACTCGTCTGCCAAGTCCGGCCATCATTGCTCAGGCATTTGCAGACATTAAGCCCGCCGTGGTGATATCTGTGCCACTTGTCATAGAGAAGATTATCCGCAAGAATGTATTCCCCAAGATTCAGAATAATGTTGTTCGCCTGCTTCTGAACATGCCCGTTGTGAGCAAGAAGGTGAAGCAGAGAATCTGCGAACAGGTGTATCAGGCATTTGGCGGTAATGCCTATGAAGTTATTATCGGAGGTGCCGCACTGAATCAGGAGGTGGAAAGTTTCCTTTACAGCATTGAGTTCCCCTTCACTGTGGGTTATGGTGCTACGGAATGTGCACCGCTGATCACATACAGTGACTATCATGACTTCGTTCCAGGATCATGCGGAACAGCCGTTGACCACATGGAAGTGAAGATTAACAGCCGAGATCCTGAGAATGAGCTGGGTGAGATTCTCACCCGAGGCACCAATGTGATGCTCGGCTACTATAAGAATGAGGAAGCCACGAGTCAGGCTCTGGATGACGAAGGCTGGTATCACACAGGGGATCAGGGTTTGATGAGTTCAGACGGACATGTCTTCATTAAAGGACGGATTAAGAACATGCTCCTGGGTGCCAGCGGACAGAATATCTACCCCGAGGAGATCGAGGACAAACTCAATTCGATGGCGCTAGTATCGGAATGTGTCATCGTGCAACGGGCAGAACGTTTATATGCTTTGGTACATCCCGACTATGATGAAGCCAAGAGCATGGGATTCTCTGAGGACGAGATTGAAGGAGTGATGGAACAGAACCGTAACGCCCTAAACCAGTCTCTTCCCGCTTATTGCAAAATCTCTGCCATTGAGATCCATCATGAGGAGTTTGCCAAGACACCGAAGAAGAGTATCAAACGATATCTCTATCAGTAATCAAACGAAAATACTAATCAATCAATACTATATCGTATGCAAGTGCCAAGTTTTAATGCGATCATCCAGAAGAGCATCATTGACAACTGGGATCTTGATGCACTGACTGATTATAAGGGAGCGACCTTACAATACCATGACGTAGCCCGCAAAATAGAAAAGCTCCATATCATGTTCGAAAACAGTGGTGTGAAGAAAGGTGATAAAATTGCTTTATGTGGTAGGAACAGTGCGAACTGGGCCGTCGCCTTCCTTGCCACACTTACCTATGGTGCGGTGGGAGTACCCATTCTCCATGAGTTCACGGCCGACCAGGTGCACAACATTGTGAACCACAGTGAGGCCAAGTTGCTCTTCGTGGGCGATGTGGTGGCCACCACGATCGATGCGACGAAGATGCCCGCCCTTGAAGGAATCATCTATATCCCTGACTATAGTATTGTTGTCTCACGTACGGATAAACTCACCTATGCTCGTGAGCACCTGAACGAGATGTTTGGAAAGAAATATCCCAAGTATTTCAGGAAGGAGCATGTGAACTATAATTTGGATGATGATCCGAACCAGCTGGCACTGATCAACTACACCAGTGGTACCACAGGATTCTCCAAGGGTGTGATGATTCCCTACAGGGCATTGTGGAGCAACTACGACTTTGCCGAGAAAGTATTGGGAAAGGCCATCAAGAAAGGTAACAACACCATCAGTATTCTCCCCATGGCACACATGTACGGCATGGCTTTCGAATTCATCTTTGAGTTCCTCCATGGGTGTCATGTTTTTTATCTCACACGTGTCCCCTCCCCCGCTATCATCGCCCAGGCCTTCGCTGACATCCGTCCGGCTATCATCATTGCCGTACCGCTGATCATTGAGAAGATCATCAAAAAGAAGGTGTTCCCGAAGATCCAGAACAACCGCATGCGTCTGCTGTTGAATATGCCGGTAATAAATAAAAAAGTACGCGAGAAGATTTGCGAACAAGTGGTACAGGCTTTCGGTGGGAACTTCGAGGAGGTGATTATCGGCGGTGCTGCCTTCAACCAGGAAGTGGAGCAGTTCCTCCATCGAATTGATTTCCCCTACACAGTAGGATACGGTGCTACCGAATGTGCGCCGATTATCTGTTATGAGGACTGGCACCACTTCATGCCGGGCTCATGTGGAAAAGCTGTTGTCCACATGGAGGTAAAAATTAACAGCAGTGATCCTGAGAATGTTCCCGGTGAGATTCTTGCACGGGGACTGAACGTGATGTTAGGCTATTACAAGAATGAGGAGGCCACAGCCCAGACACTTGACAGTGAGGGTTGGTACCACACAGGTGATTTAGGAACAATGGACAGTGAAGGGAATGTCTTCATCAAAGGACGCTCGAAGAACATGCTACTCAGTGCTAACGGACAAAACATCTATCCCGAAGAGATCGAAGATAAGCTGAACTCCATGGCCCTGGTGGTGGAGAGCATCGTAATCCAGAAAGAAGACAAACTGATTGGACTTGTGTTCCCAGACTTCGATGAGGCCAAGAATTTAGGACTGAGCAACGAGGATATCGAAAAGATCATGGAACAGAACCGGCAGGAGATCAATACAACTCTACCCACCTATTGCAAGATTTCAGCCATTCGCATCCATGAGGATGAGTTTGCCAAGACTCCGAAAAAAAGTATCAAACGTTACCTCTATCAGGAGGTCTGATAAAAGAAAAATTTGATAAGTAATAAGTGAAAAGTGTGGAGTGATAGGAGACTAATCGAGTAAGACGGTACTCCTTACTCGACTTAAAGTCTCAGGTGTCATCTGCAGATAACTGGCAATAAACAACAAAGGGGCACGCAGGGCTACCTGCGGTGATAGCTTGCACATACGACGATAGCGGTTTTCGGCACTCTCGAAACGCACCAGGTCTGCATGCACCTGAGAGACTATCAGCGACTCTTCCAATATTTTCCTGTAGAGGATCTGGATATTCACATTGTGCAGAGCAACCTCTTCCAGTCTTTTCTTTGGCAACTCATACACAATGGTCGGCTCGATGGCCTCGATCTGCTGCACGGACGGCACTTCTTTGAACAGACTCTCTATCGACATCATGATTGTTCCTTCTACAGCCAGATACTCCGTCACCTCCTTACCATTCTTAATATAGAATTGGCGCAGTAGTCCTTTGTCAATATAGATAATGCTGTCGCAGATATCTCCCTCTGCGAGTACCGTTTCACCCTTCGCATATTTCCTCGGAACCAGCACACTCTCCAGGATGTCCAGTTCATCGTGTGTCATCGTACTGTATTTGCGTGCCAGCTCTCGTGCAATGTCTCTCGTTGTGTTTGTCAGTTCTTTCATGATAATCCTCCTTATTGGATTTGAAGTTTGTTCAAAAAGTTTTCAAGTTAATAGATATATAAGCAGAAAAGGTTAATCGAGTTTCAGCACGGCAAGGAATGCCTTCTGCGGAACCTCCACGTTACCAATCTGCTTCATTCGTTTCTTTCCTTTCTTTTGTTTCTCCAACAGTTTGCGTTTTCGGCTTACGTCGCCACCATAGCACTTGGCCGTCACATCCTTGCGAACCTGCTTTACCGTTTCACGTGCAATAATCTTCGCCCCGATGGCTGCCTGGATGGCGATATCGAACTGCTGTCTTGGGATCAGTTCCTTCAGTTTCTCACACATCCTTCTTCCGAAAGCCACAGCATTGTCGGCATGGGTGAGTGTGGAGAGTGCATCCACCGGTTCTCCGTTCAGCAGAATATCCAACTTGATGAGTCGTGACGGTCGGTAGCTGTCGATATGGTAGTCGAACGAGGCATATCCCTTCGAGATACTCTTCAATTTGTCGTAGAAATCAATGACAATCTCACCCAGAGGTAGCATGAAATGCAGTTCAATACGGTTACCGCTTACATATTCCTGGTTGATCAGCTCACCCCGTTTGTCAAGGCACAATTTCATGATCGGTCCGATGAAGGTACTGGCGGTGATGATACTGGCACGGATATACGGTTCCTCGATATGATCGATCATCGTCTGGTCGGGCAGTCCCGACGGGTTGTGCACTTCCTTGCTACCGCCCTGCTTGTCATACACCATGTACGACACGTTGGGTACCGTGGTGATCACATCCATGTTGAATTCACGGTCAAGCCGTTCCTGTACAATCTCCATGTGTAGTAAGCCCAGGAAACCGCAGCGGAAGCCGAAGCCAAGAGCCACTGACGACTCTGGTGTGAATGTCAACGAGGCATCATTCAGTTGCAGCTTTTCTAACGAAGCACGCAGGTTCTCATAATCCGTGGGGTCGATGGGATAGACACCCGCGAACACCATCGGTTTCACCTCCTGGAATCCCTCGATGGCTTTGTCGCAAGGTTGTGCGATATGCGTGATGGTATCACCCACTTTAACTTCTTTTGAGTCTTTGATACCACTGATGATGTAGCCTACATCCCCTGTACCGAGTTCATGTCGTGGAATCATGTCCATCTTCAGCACACCAATCTCATCGGCATCATATTCCATGCCCGTGTTGAAGAATTTTACCTTGTCACCTTTGCGGATACTGCCGTTCTCGATCTTGAAATAGGCAATGATACCGCGGAACGAGTTAAAGACGGAGTCGAAAATCAGCGCCTGCAACGGAGCCTGCGGGTCACCTTTCGGACAAGGGATGCGCTCCACGACGGCTTTCAAGATCTCCTCCACGCCCTCGCCTGTCTTACCACTGGCCCGGATAATATCCTTGCGGTCGCAGCCGATCAGTTCCACGATCTCATCCTCCACCTCATCAGGCATAGCACTGGGCATGTCGATCTTGTTAATCACCGGAATGATTTCCAGGTCGTGATCGATGGCCATATAGAGATTAGAGATTGTCTGCGCCTGCACACCCTGCGTGGCATCCACCACGAGCAAGGCTCCTTCACAAGCAGCAATACTGCGCGACACCTCGTAGGAGAAGTCCACATGTCCCGGAGTATCAATCAGGTTCAGCGTATATTTCCCGCTTTTCACCTCCTGGCCAGGTTCCGCTGCATAGTCATATTCCATCTGGATGGCATGACTCTTGATGGTGATACCCCGTTCTTTCTCCAGTTCCATGTCATCAAGCATCTGACCTTCCGTAATCTGGATTGTTTTAGTGTACTCCAGCAGACGGTCGGCAAGTGTTGATTTCCCATGGTCGATATGGGCGATGATACAAAAATTCCTTATATGTTGCATGTATTTGAATACTCTTTTGGGATGCAAAGATAATGAAAAGACAGCAAAATACAAAATTCATCCATAAGTTTTATGACGTTTGTACTTTTTTTCATACAATTTGTTGTCAATACGGATTATTCTTACTACTTTTGCATCCGAATTTTAACCGAGCAACATCCCTCATCCGTTAGAGGGCGCTCAAATGTATTAAATCAGAAATGAAAGTTTTGAAATTTGGCGGAACGTCCGTAGGTTCCGTGAAAAGCATTTTAAGCTTAAAGAGAATTGTAGAGGCAGAGGCTCGGACGCAACCTGTCGTAGTAGTAGTAAGCGCTTTAGACGGCATCACCGATGAGCTGATAGCAACCTCACAGATAGCCCTTCAAGGTGACGAACGGTGGAAAGAGGAATATGATGCGATGGTCACACGCCATCATCAAATGATCGACACCATTATCACCGACAACAAGAAACGCGTAGATTTATTTAATAAGGTAGATGCTCTCTTCGAACAGCTGAGAAGTATCTACTATGGAGTATTCCTGATTCACGACCTCAGCGGGAAGACGCTGGATGCCATCGTTTCGTATGGTGAGCGTCTGAGTTCGAACATTGTTGCCTCGCTCGTCAAGAATGGTGTACGTATGAATGCCCGTGACTTCATCCGCACGGAGAAGAAGAACGGAAAACATACTCTTGATTCTGAACTGACCGTAAAACTCGTAAAGGAAGCATTCAGTCCGGCCATTAACGGTACTGCTGTACCGCAGAAGGCAATATATGTGGTTCCCGGGTTCATTGCAAGAGACAGAGACAGTCACGAGACTACCAATCTCGGACGGGGAGGTTCAGACTACACGGCCGCCATCATTGCAGCCGCCTTGGAAGCAGAGATTCTGGAGATCTGGACGGATGTGGACGGTTTCATGACTGCCGATCCTAAGGTAATCAAATCGGCCTATACCATCAACGAACTATCGTATGTGGAAGCCATGGAGCTTTGTAACTTCGGTGCCAAGGTGATCTACCCACCGACCATCTACCCCGTCTGTGTCAAGAATATTCCAATTAAGGTGAAGAACACCTTTAACCCTGAACATCCGGGGACGTTGATTAAAGAGAAGATTGACTCCGACAATAAGCCCATCAAGGGTATTTCAAGTATCAAAGGCACCACTCTGATCACGGTAACAGGTCTTTCTATGGTGGGTGTGATCGGTGTGAACCGCCGTATTTTCACCACCTTGGCCAACAAGGGTATCTCAGTATTCATGGTGTCACAGGCTTCTTCAGAAAACTCCACCTCTATCGGTGTGCGCGATGAGGATGCTGCCGCTGCCGTGGAAGTACTGAATCAAGAGTTCGCCAAGGAAATCGAGACGGGTGCCATGTTCCCCATGCACGCTGAGAGCGGACTGGCAACGATCGCCATTGTGGGTGAAAACATGAAACACACACCAGGTATTGCTGGTAAGCTGTTCGGTACCTTAGGACGAAGCGGTATCAGCGTCATCGCCTGTGCTCAAGGTGCCTCCGAGACAAATATTTCGTTTGTCGTGGACGGACGATTCCTTCGTAAATCGCTCAATGTTCTGCACGATTCGTTCTTCTTGTCAGAATACAAAGTGCTCAACCTCTTCATTTGCGGTATCGGTACTGTGGGCGGCATGCTCCTTGAACAGATCCGTACTCAGCAGCAATTCCTTATGCAGTCTCGACGCCTGAAGCTGAACGTGGTGGGAATCTCGGATGTGGATAACTTCGTGCTCGACCGCGATGGTATCGACCTCGACAACTACGAGAAGATTCTGCGTGCTGGATACCCTGCCAATACGGAGCACATGCGCGATGAGATTGTGAAGATGAATATCTTCAACTCTGTCTTCGTAGATTGTACCGCCAGTCGTCAGATTGCTCAACTCTACCAGACATTCTTAGAGCATAACATATCAGTTGTTGCAGCCAACAAGATTGCGGCTTCCAGCGACTATAATAGCTATATCAAGCTGCGTCAGACGGCTCGCGACCGTGGTGTGTGGTTCCGCTATGAGACTAATGTGGGCGCCGGACTGCCGATTATCGGTACAATCAACGACCTGTGTAACTCGGGTGATAAGATTCTGAAGATCGAGGCTATCCTTTCTGGTACGCTGAACTTCATCTTCAACGAGATTGCTGCCGACGTGCCCTTCTCTGAAACGGTGCGCCGCGCCAAGGAAGAGCGTTACTCAGAGCCCGACCCGCGTATCGACCTCAGTGGTACGGATGTAATCCGTAAGCTGGTGATCCTTACACGTGAGGCTGGCTATCAGGTGGAACAG